>Ga0222693_100074_pt1 | contig 45520 bp, 30 predicted proteins | sample AntAcemetage1331_FD_179840 | JGI IMG/M metagenome (GOLD analysis project Ga0222693, IMG submission 179840) | Saline water microbial communities from Ace Lake, Antarctica - #1331 | ecosystem: Environmental > Aquatic > Non-marine Saline and Alkaline > Saline | place: Antarctica: Ace Lake... | reverse complement strand
GAGTAAGTTCACTTAATGGATTTGTTTGATCCATAAACTGTGAAAGCTGGTTTGTTCCAAAAAACGAATTTATAACCGATGATAGAGTTTTGGCATTAATAAGGTCTGTTGGAGTAAACACCTCGTTATCTCTAACATTCATTCTTTCACGAATTGTACGTGCCATACGAGCTAAACCAACACCAAACTGGTTTGATAATTGCTCACCTACAGTACGAACCCTACGATTACTTAAATGGTCAATATCATCAACAATAGTTTTGTTATTAACAAGTTTGATGAGATATTTAATAATTAAGATAATATCTTCTTTTGTAAGAACTTTAGTATCGTAAGATGTGTTTAGGTTAAGTTTTTTATTAATCCTAAAACGTCCTACTTCACCAAGGTCATATCTTTTATCAGAGAAGAAAAGTTTATCAAAAATTCCACGTGCTGTTTCCTCATCAGGAGGAAGAGCATTTCTTAATTGGAAATAGATATACTCAACAGCTTCTTTACCTGAGTTTGTTGTATCTTTTTGAAGACTATTAAAAATAATTGAATAATCAGCCAACGACTGGTCATCTCTGTGAAGAAGAATAGATTTAACACCAGCTTCAACAATTTTGTCAATTTGATCACTTTCGAGAACAGTTTCACGCTCAATAATAACATCGTTACGTTCGATTGTTACAACTTCACCTGTATCCTCATCAACAAAATCTTCAAACCATGAGCGTACTACTCTTGCAGCCAGTTTACGACCAAGAACACGTTTAAGTCCTGCCTTACTAACTTTAATTTCTTCTGCGAGATCAAAAATCTCTAATATATCTCTGTCAGTTTCATAACCGATGGCACGTAGCAAAGTAGTAACAGGCATTTTTTTCTTCCTGTCGATATATGCGTACATGATATTATTGATATCGGTTGAAAACTCCATCCATGATCCTTTGAAAGGAATAATACGAGCCGAATATAGCTGCGTACCATTGGCATGACGATGCTGTCCGAAGAATACACCAGGTGAACGGTGCAACTGTGAAACAACAACACGTTCAGCACCATTTACAATAAATGTGCCTTTAGGCGTCATGTAAGGAATCATACCAAGATATACATCTTGAACGATTGTTTCAAAGTCCTCATGATCAGGATCTGTACAGTATAATTTTAGTTTTGCTTTTAGTGGCACACTGTATGTTAGGCCACGTTCTATCGTTTCCTCCATTGAATATCGCGGAGGATCGACAAAATAATCCAAAAATTCGAGAACGAAGTTATTTCTGGCATCTGTTATAGGGAAGTTTTCAGAAAATACCCTAAACAGACCTTCATTTTTACGATTCTCGGGGTTTGTTTCCAATTGGAAAAAGTCCTGAAACGATTTCAACTGAACATCAAGGAAATCAGGATAACTTAATTGATTCTTCGTGGAGGCGAAGTTTACTCTTCCGGTTTTAATTTCAGTCAAGACTTATAAGTTTTTAGTTTGTCAATGGATTGATTACCAATCAAGTAAAAAATATTATGATGTAAATGAACATATAGGCAAACCTCTACCCCAAAATAGAGGTAGAGGTTCGCTATAAATAATCAGTAAGGGTGATTACTTCACCTCAACTTCAGCACCAGCTTCTTCTAACTGTGCTTTTAATGCTTCAGCTTCGTCTTTAGTAACGCCTTCTTTTATTGCTTTAGGGTGTGAATCTACTAATTCTTTAGCTTCTTTCAGTCCAAGGCTGGTAAGTTCTTTTACAAGTTTAACTACTGCTAATTTAGACTGACCAGGAGCAATAAGTACAACATCAAATGCTGTTTGCTCTTCTGGTGCATCATCACCGCCGGCAGCAGGACCTGCAGCTACAACAGCTGCTGCAGCAGGTTCTATACCATATTCATCTTTTAATATTCCAGCCAATTCGTTAACCTCTTTTACAGTTAAGTTTACCAATTGTTCCGCAAATGCTTTTAAATCTGCCATTTTATTATCGTTTTTTAAATGTGTAATTTACTATTTTCGTTTACTAAATTTTGCCTATCCTTCTTTTTCAGATAAGGTCTTAAGTATTCCGGTTAGTGTATTACCACCGGATTGTAATGCTGATACAACATTTTTAATTGGTGATTGCAATAATGCAACGATATCAGCAATTAGTTCATCTTTCGACTTAATTGAAACTAGGAAGTCAATTTGCTCGTCTCCTATATAGGACATTTGTTCTATATATGCTCCTTTTATTAAGGGCAGCGTCTTCTTCTTCCTGAACTCTTTAATCATTTTAGCGGGAGCGTTAGCCGATTCGCTAAACATGATCGCAGTGTTTCCAACAAGTGTTGAATATAACTCACTAAAATCCTTATCCACATTTTCCATAGCCTTCCTAAGAAGGGTATTTTTTACCATTACCACTTGAATTCCATTTTTGAAACTCAACCTTCTTAAATTGCTAGTTTCTTCAGCATTTAAGGTAGCAATGTCAGTTAAATAGAAATTATTATTTTCTGTTAACTGCTGTGTTAATGAATCAATGAGTTTTTTCTTCTCTTCTTTTCTCATAAGTTATAGTTCTTTTAACTTGCAGTAGTTACCGATTTTTCGTCAACCTTTACTCCAGGACTCATGGTACTTGAAAGGTTTATACTTTTTACGTATGCCCCCTTAGCAGATGATGGCTTCAATTTGATAATAGTATTTATCAATTCCGCTGCGTTTTCAAATAATTGTTTTGAATCAAAACTTACTTTTCCAACTGCAGAATGAATAATACCAAATTTATCAACTTTAAAGTCAATCTTACCAGCTTTTGCAGCTGTTACTGCGGCACCTACATCCATTGTAACTGTACCAGTTTTTGGGTTAGGCATAAGGCCTCTTGGTCCCAAAATACGTCCTAATGCACCTACCTTAGCCATTACGCTAGGCATGGTTATCACAACGTCTACATCGGTCCAACCATCTTTGATTTTCTGAACGTAATCGTCCAATCCAACATGATCAGCTCCTGCAGCTTTAGCTTCCTCCTCTTTGTCCGGTGTACACAAAACGAGAACCGTTTTTTCTTTACCTGTACCGTGAGGTAAGGTAACAGAACCTCTAACCATTTGGTTAGCTTTTCTAGGGTCAACGTTTAGTCGCATACTTAGGTCAACTGAAGCATCGAATTTTGTATAAGAAATATTCTTAACAACATCAACGGCTTCTGATAAGGAGTATTCGTTATTGCTTTCGAACTTGGCTAAAGCTTCTTTGTGTTTTTTTGTCATTTTTGCCATATTCTTCTCCTGTTAACTATTTTGCTAACTAATTTTCAGAAGGAAATGTTCCTTTAACTTTCACACCCATACTACGTGCTGTACCAGCTACCATACGCATTGCCGACTCAACAGTGAAAGCATTTAAATCTTTCATTTTGCCTTCGGCGATACTTCTTATCTGTTCCCAGGTAATGGTGGCTACTTTGTCGCGATTCGGTTCAGAAGAGCCTTTTTTCAAATTGGCTACTTCCATAATTTGAACAGCAACTGGGGGCGTTTTGATAATAAACTCAAAGGACTTATCTTTGAAAACAGTAATGATCACAGGAATAACCTTACCGGCTTGATCCTGAGTACGAGCATTAAACTGCTTACAAAACTCCATTATGTTTACACCTTTAGCACCCAAAGCAGGTCCTACGGGAGGTGACGGGTTTGCAGCTCCTCCTTTAATTTGTAATTTTATTAATCCACTTATTTCTTTTGCCATTTTAAACCAACGTTTAAAATTTAGAATTTCGTTTTACCTATTCCTTTTCAACTTGCATAAAGCCTAACTCAAGTGGTGTTTTTCTTCCGAAAATTTTCACCATTACCTTAAGTTTCTTTTTCTCATGGTTGATATCCTCAATAATTCCGCTAAAGCTGTTGAACGGTCCATCAATTACAGTAACGGTTTCCCCTACTATAAATGGAATATTCACTTCTTCGCCCATTTCTGCCAGCTCGTCAACTTTTCCTAAGATTCGTTTTACTTCTGACTCTCTGATGGGTTCCGGATTTCCTTTGGTACCTAAAAAATTAAGTACATCGGGAACATTTTTAACGATATGAGGTATTTCACCGGTAAGTACCGCTTCTATCAGGACATAACCAGGAAAATAATTTCGCTCTTTGCTAACTTTTTTTCCTTTACGTATTTGAAAGACCTTTTCGGTGGGGATAAGAATTTGAGTAATATGATCTTGTAGGTTAAGTCGCTTAACTTCACTTTCAAGATATTCCTTTACTCTCTTCTCTTTGCCACTGATAGCCCTAACAACGTACCATTTCTTTCCTGATTCTTCGCTCATTATACAGGTTTGGTTGTGATTAGTTAAAACAGTTAATAATTATATATATACTCGAACAATGCTAATTCCAAGGATTAAAATAATCCATAAAATCTCTCAAGAATACTTGAAAAAGTGATATCCATCAAATAAACGACAATTGCGATTATAAGGGAAGCGACGGATACTACGATTGCGCTGTTCTGCAGCTCACTCCAACTTGGCCAGGATACTTTATGCATCCATTCATCATAACTAATTTTGAAATAATTTAATATACCTAATTTTGCCATTTCAGTAGTTATTGTTTTTGTTTGCACGGGTGGTAGGAGTCGAACCCACAACCTACGGTTTTGGAGACCGCCACTCTACCAATTGAGCTACACCCGTGTTTATTAAAAAATTCTAAAGGTATAAGCATAAGCCACTACCTTTAGAATTTTATATTTGTTTCTTTATTAGATGATCTCAGTTACCTGACCAGCACCTACTGTACGGCCACCTTCACGGATAGCGAAACGAAGTCCAACATTCATTGCAATCTCTGCAATAAGTTTAACTTCTACAGTTAAGTTATCACCAGGCATAACCATTTCAACTCCCTCTGGTAAGAAAATCTCACCTGTTACGTCAGTTGTTCTGAAGTAAAATTGAGGGCGATATCTGTTATGGAATGGAGTGTGACGTCCACCTTCTTCTTTTTTAAGAATATAAACCTCTGCTTTGAAGTGTGCGTGAGGTTTAACACTACCAGGCTTGGCGATTACCATACCTCTTGTGATTTCGTCTTTAGCAACACCTCTTAGTAGTAGACCTGCATTGTCACCAGCCTCACCTCTATCAAGTATTTTACGAAACATCTCAACACCAGTTACAACTGATTTAAGTTTTTCAGCACCCATACCAATGATATCAACTGGATCACCTGTATTAATAATACCTGTTTCGATTCTACCGGTAGCAACAGTTCCACGACCTGTAATTGAGAATACATCCTCAACAGGCATTAGGAATGGTTTGTCTTGGTCACGTGTTGGTAATGGAATCCACTCATCACAAGCATCCATAAGTTCTACAACTCTCTTCACCCATTGTGGTTCTTGATTAAGAGCACCAAGAGCTGAGCCTTGTATAACAGGAGTATTGTCACCGTCAAATTTATAGAATGAAAGTAATTCTCTGATTTCCATTTCAACGAGTTCTAATAACTCATCATCGTCAACCATGTCGACTTTGTTCATAAATACAACAAGGCGTGGTACACCAACCTGACGTGCAAGCAAAATATGCTCGCGTGTTTGTGGCATTGGACCATCCGTTGCTGCTACAACGATAATAGCACCGTCCATTTGGGCAGCACCAGTAACCATATTCTTCACATAATCCGCGTGACCCGGACAGTCAACGTGAGCATAGTGACGATTCTTAGTCGAATACTCTACATGAGCTGTATTAATTGTAATTCCTCTTTCTTTTTCTTCAGGAGCATTATCGATGGAATCAAAAGATGCAAATTCTGCCAAACCATCGGCCACTAATGAAAGCGTGATGGCAGCTGTCAAAGTTGTTTTTCCATGATCAACATGTCCAATAGTTCCAATATTTACGTGTGGTTTGGAACGGTCGAATTTTTCTTTAGCCATATCTATAACTTATTTAATTAAAAGTGATTATTATTCTTATTTTATTCTAATAAAATTGAGCCGAGGACGAGAATTGAACTCGTGACCTCTTCCTTACCAAGGAAGCGCTCTACCCCTGAGCTACCCCGGCAAATATGAGCGGGAAACCGGGCTCGAACCGGCCACCTACAGCTTGGAAGGCTGTCGCTCTACCAGATGAGCTACTCCCGCTTTTTTGATCAAGTTTGGAGTTTGGAATTGAAATTAATCACTCCACACTCCCAACTCCACATTCCACACTCAGCTTTGTGGGGAGAGGAGGATTCGAACCTCCGAAGGCTGAGCCAACAGATTTACAGTCTGCCCCGTTTGACCGCTTCGGTATCTCCCCGGGTAATCATTATTTTAAAGAACTGAGCCAGCAGAGGGATTCGAACCCACGGCCTGCTGATTACAAATCAGCTGCTCTGACCAACTGAGCTATGCTGGCATAAACCTTTTTAATGTTTTTTACCAAATTTGCCTGCATAGGCCAGTAAAAACAATACTTTCAGAACTTTAGCCTACAAAAAAGCAGACCCCTGTTTCAAAAGGTCTGCAAAAATATATACTTTAGACTTAATAACCAAAGAAATTGTAAAAAAAACTTAATTATTTTTTAAATTTCCCTTTATGTTTCTCCAGTTGCTTTTTTATTGCACTCACAGCAGTATCAGTTGCCTCTTCAAAAGTGTTGCTTTGCTTTTTAGCATAAAGGTCATAACCAGGGATTTGAAGCCTGATCTCAGTGACTTTATTGTCTTTAGTTTCAGTCTTATCGATCTTAAGTGTAATCTCAGAAGCAATTACTCCTTCAAAATAACCTGAAAGTTTCCCAACTTTCTTTTCGATAAACTGCTCTAATTTGTTGTCGGCTTTAAAATGTACCGAATTAATGCTTACATTCATATTTTAACCTCCTTTATTTAATTTTGCCCTTGGATGGGCCTCACTATATACTTTTTTTAATTTCTCGATTGTATTATGCGTGTAAATTTGTGTTGCCGTTAGGTTTGCATGCCCCAATATCTCTTTAATATGATTTAGGTCGGCTCCATTGTTTAACATATGTGTTGCAAATGAATGTCGTAGTACGTGCGGACTAACCACCCCCCCTTTTAATGATGATAACTCCTTATTAATAATGCGATAAATTAACTTAGGATATGCTTGCTCTCCTTTATCGGTAACAATGAGAAAATCATTGTTGGTTCCAAAATATTTTTCCTTATAATCTATATACTTGCTAATACTATCAATCATTTTCTGAGATAACGGAATTATACGCTGCTTATTTCTTTTTCCAAGCACTTTTATAGTATTTTCTGAAAAATCAATTGAACTAATGGTAAGTGAAATGAGTTCACTCCTTCTCATACCTGTTGAATACAATAATTCAATTACCAGAATATTCCGGACTTTATTAAAATCTTCAACACCACTATTATTATCTAAAAATGCACCTAATTGTTCTTCATTAAAATAGTTAGGTAATCGGTGTGATGTTTTAACATATGCAATATGCCGCGCAGGGTTACTATCTAAAACAGACATCCTTACTAAATAATTATAATAGGAGCTAAGTGTGCTAATCTTACGGTTTACAGATTTACCTGACATACCTTCATCCATCATATAAACAACCCAGGAACGAATCATTTCCTGACTTGCATTTTCAGGTTTATCTAATTCAAACTCCTTATTAAGATACATTGTGAATAATTCTAAATCCCGTTTATAGGCTTTCAAGGTATTAGGTGAATACCTCTTCTCAGTGGTGATATATGCTATAAATCTATCTACTGTCATTAACTAACAAAAAAAAGAAGAAACTCTGTCTTCAAAAATACAAAAAAATACTTCAAAAACAAAATTTCTTCTTAAGATTTTCCCTTTACGGACTATATTAGCCCATCTCAGCTTGACGTAGCCCTTGAACGTAAATAGCTTTGAGTTTCTGTTCTCTTCTAACCACTGATGGTTTGTCAAATTTTTGACGAGCGCGCAATTCTCTCATTGCACCAGTTTTCTCAAATTTACGTTTGAATCTCTTCAGAGCTCTGTCGATATTCTCACCTTCTTTTACCGGAATGATGATCATATTATACCTACTTTCTTTTGTTAAATTAATAAATATTTAAGGGACGGCAAAAATAATACATTTTTTAAGAAAAATAAATAAAGTTACTTTTTTATTTTAAAATAGTTCTAATATATTGGCGGTTGGCGGTTGGCGGTTGGCTATTGGCCGTTGGCGGTTGGCTATTAGCTAATAATCTAAAAGCTAACAGCTAGAAGCTAACAGCTATTTAGTCTTCAAATGCTCATACAAAAAATCTGTCATCTTTTTAAACAGATGATAACGAGTGTTGCCACCGTAAATTCCATGATTCTTGTTTGGATAAAGCATGTAATCGAATTGCTTATTTGCCTTTACCAAGGCAGAAAATAAATCCTTTGAATTCTGTGGATGAACATTATCATCGGCACCACCATGAATTAACAAATAGTTACCTTTGAGTTTCTCAACATGATTAATTGGCGAGTTATTATCATAACCATCAGGGTTATCCTGTGGTTTACGCATAAACCTTTCGGTATAAATATTATCGTAATATCTCCAATTTGTAACAGGTGCAACTGCTATTGCAGTATTAAAATAATCAGCACCCTGGAATAACGCATTACTCGACATAAAACCACCATAGCTCCAACCAAATATCCCGATCTTATCTTTGTTAACATAAGGAAGACCGCCTAAATACTTAGCAGTTTCAATATAATCCAGGGTTTCATATTTGCCTAGTTCCAGATAAGTCATTTTTTTAAAAACCTCACCACGAGCACCTGTTCCACGGTTATCAACTGCTACAATAATTATCCCATTTTCGGCCAGCATTTCATACCATATATAATTAAATCCACCCCACGAATTTCTAACTTCCTGTGAACCTGGACCGCCGTATATTGATAACAGTACAGGATATTTCTTTTCAGGATCAAAATTATAAGGTAAAATTTTATATGCATTAAGGTCAACAACGCTACTATCAGGCAAAGTTATTTCGGGTGTGCTAAAACTAAAAAACTCTGGTTTAGTGATTTTATATAATGCCAGCTTTTCCTTTAAAGCATTATTATCTTCAATAACTCTAACTTCTTTTCCATCAGACATATTTACAGTGTATACAGGAGGTAAATTAATAGTTGAATAATTGTTTATATAATATTTGAAATTCTCACTAAATGATGCAGTATTTGTTCCATCCTTGATAGATATTTTTGTTCTCTTACTTTTTAGACTTACCTTATATATATCACGATTTAAAGATGATGATTCAGCTGATTGATAATAAACCAGCTTCTTTTTTTCGTCGTAACCATAAACATTAGTTATGTCCCAATTACCAGTAGTAAGTTGCTTTTTAAGAGTACCATCTATATTATAAAGGTACATATGATTAAATCCATCTAACTCTGATGTTATCAAGAAATATTTATTATCTCCCAAAAAAGTAAGGTTATCAGTAATATCAATATAATAGTCATTATCTTCACTATATATAATATTGCTTTTGCCAGAAATTGCGTCTGCAGCTATAATATCAAGATGATTTTGCAACCTGTTCAAGCGTTGAATTGCAAGGATTTTAGGGTTATTTGTCCACTTAATTCGTGGGATATACTGATCAGTTTCTTCACCAATATCCATTTTAGTTGTAACACCGGTTTCTAATTCATAAACATATATTTCTACCACTGAATTATCCTCCCCTGCTTTTGGGTATTTATATTTCTCCCAATCCGGATACAAATCACCATAATATGTTAATGTATATTCTTTTACTTTGCTTTCATCAAAACGATAATAGGCTATTCTTGCTCCATCAGGCGACCAATAGAAACCCTTTGTAAATCCAAATTCTTCTTCATAAACCCAATCGCAAGTACCAACAATAATATGATTTTTTTTACCATCTGTTGTTATCTGAATTTCAGTATCGGTAGTAATATTTTTAATAAAAATATTGTTGTCACGAACAAAAGCTATTTTATCGCTGGCAGGTGAAAAATCAGCTAATTGCTGCTTACCACCATTTGATAAAGGCTTAAGTTCTTTACTTTTTACATCCCAAATATAATATTCTGATTTAGAGGAATGGCGATAAATTGACTCACGTTTTGTTGGTATTAAAAACATATCTTCATCATCATTCATTGAAAAAGAACCCAATTTGATAGGTTTATCACTATCTGAAGGAATTAATTCATCCGCAGTTACCAAAGTAGAAATAGAATCACCGGTACTATAATCATAAACAACGATTGAACCTTTCTTTATCATGGTATATTCCTTACCATTTTCCAGAGATTTAACCCCCCTAACCGACTTAGCCATAAAACTATAATCAGACCAAATATCTTTAATAGTTATGCTTTTTAAAGAATCCTGCGCTATTACTATATTTCCTATTATAATTAGGAGTATAATAATGAATAGTTTCAATTTTTTCATTTGTTTAAAATTTATTAATTACCTGAATTTAAATTAATTAAAAATTTGTGCACATATGCAACCGCTTCGCTTTCGCATAAACTTATTTTAATCATTTTCTGTATGGTATGCTTAAAAAAGTTTATGCTCATTTCATATTTATTATTTTTGATGCCAAAGATAAATATTTGTACTACAAGTTATGGATAAAAAGATAAATACATATTTTTGCTGTAATTTAGAAATAGGGATGTTAGCTCAGTTGGTTTACCTGCCCGACAATTTATAAAAAAGGGACTTTAGCTCAGTTGGTTTAGAGCGCATGCTTGACAGGCATGAGGTCAGCAGTTCGATTCTGCTAAGTCCCACACGAAAGCAGGCAGGGAATACATGCTCGACAAGCATGGAGTCACCAGTTCGATTCTGGTACGTCCCACACCTGATTATCAATATTATAGAGAAGTGTGATAATTAATGAAAATATGCAATTTACTCACTATTTGCTCACTAAGTTATAAAAAAAGGCAAGTAATTGAGAGTTCTGCCATTTTCAATATCAAGACGTACTGATCTACGCAGGGTTCCGCCCAATGCTTTTGCCGATATTTTTAATTGTTTATCGTTTAGTATTTTCATTACCGATTTAATGTTATCATTACATATCGTATAATTTTCTTTTTTCAATACATTACCGGCTCCTACTAGACAAACATTTATGTCGGATGGGGCAACACATTGTTGTTGCAGTAATTGTAGCATACAATCAATAGCATCAACAGCATATTTTGTTTTTTGCTGTTTTTCTTTGGAAGGTGCTTTTCCGGGCAACATAATATGAGCCATAGCACCGATGTTATTTACAACATCAATGGAAGCTACCACGATGCAAGATCCAATAGCATTAGAAACCAAGATGTCGCTATCTTTTCCGGTTTTTACCTCCCCAGTTAATACATTTATAGTTTCTTTCATTTAAACTCTACTCCTTTTCCAGTTGTTTCCTTTTCTTATTATTACTATAGTGCCTGTTTATAATTAAAAAGTCTTGTTATTTTTTCCAGGAGTATCTCTATATTTATTTTAACATATTTACCTGAATTACAAGGGTTACAATTTCAAGTTAAGTTATTTAACTATAAAAATAACAAATATTTCACAAAAAAAAACAGTCGAACAAAAAAAAGTCTGGCCCAACATTAGCAGACCAGACAATAATTATTCTCAAATATTTTGTTGTTCTTTAATATTATTCAGCAAAAAGATTAATTAAGAACAGCTTGTTTTTTAGTATCATACTCCTACTTTAAATAATTCCTTCCTTTAGATTCTTTATTAGCAATGACTAATTCATTTGCAATTTTTGCTTTCTCTTCGTTTTGGAAAGAAGATTTCGGGTGAAGAATTTTATTTTGCTTTTTAAGTTCAGCAATCTGATTTTCTAATTCCTTATATGTTGGTTTATCATTCATTTATCAATATTCTGTTTGTATAATACCAAGCATTATTTCGTTTAGTTATTAATTTTTGTTTTGTAAACGTATTATTTATCAAATTTTGAAACCCCTACAATTTCTGATTGCTTAACTAAGACAAAAATATCTTTATATTCATTGGGCACATTACCACCATTAATCATTACAGTGGTTGGTTTTCCTGCTGGTAATTTTTGTAATGCAACATCTTTCATAAATGGGCCATCAGTTGAATAGCTATTACCAAAAGCAGCAAGTACAATAACTATTTTATTAGGATTCTGTAGCTCTAATCCATTAACAATATTTTTTAACTTTTCAGGTTTACCTTCACCCCAGGTTACAGGATAAATTAGTTTTTCGGTTATCTTCTCATTTTCAATCTGCACCTCAATTCCGTTAAAACGTTCTTTAGGAATACCTATACTTGAAGCAGCAGCATCAACAAAAATATCCGGGCTAGCTGACATTATATGGCATTGTATTCCGTTACTTTCCAGAGTATTAATCGTTGTTATTGATGACTTAAAAAAATATTTACTCAAAACATATTCAAAATGTTTTTCTGCAAGACTGAAAACATCGTTCAGGTTACTCCCTCTGAAAATTTGAATTAGATATGGTAAAGCCAACCAGTTACCTACGGTTTCTGACATATGATAATAATCATTAAAGAATTTTTTAGATCCTTCGTTTATCGGATATACTGAAGAGTATCCATTTTCTATTTCTATTTGAGCAAGTCCTTTATAAATTACTTCTTTTGTTTTCTCATTTTCTAGCCCTTCCGAGCAATCACCTTTCATTATGGTTCCGTCAAAATCCCAAAAAGTCAAAAAAATGATTGAGTCTTCTGGAAAATTAAGGGTTTTAATAATTTCCTGTTTTGTCTTTAAAATTTCTGAAATAATTCTCTGTGTATGTTTTTCTGTTTTTTCTTGAGAAAAACTGAATGTGCTGAATAGCAACAAGCCTACTATTAATAATTTCTTTTTCATCATATTGATTTCTGATTAAATGTATTACAACATTTTTGCTATGCACCGTTGCCGCATTTTTAATTGTATTTGATTTGAAAAATTAACTTCAAATTTACTAATTCAGTGCTAACAGAAGCCTACACTATGGTAATGACGTATGAGCTTTGTAGGCAGCTGGCTTTTTGTTTCTAATGATTCTTTCAGCGTTGGCAAATATACAGTATCCAAAATACTTTGAATCCGAATGGCGATCAAAAATAATTGAACGTGTAATTTATTTTAAAAGGAGTTATATTAGAGGAAAGCCATGCTTTTTTTTTACATTTGTACATAATTATCTTTTATTATCCTTGGGGTCGTTTTGGCATGATTTGAAGGCAAGCTTTTATGCTTACCTAATTTGGACTGCTGAAAACTCAATATTATGAAGACGATTCTATTAATTGCTGATGAAAATATTATTCATTAGCAACGGATTATTAAGAGGTATTAATAAATTTTAACCAACAATTACTTACAGAGAACTCATTTAGTAAATATTTCTTCCATGTACAAGATGAAACTTTTTCATAAAATAAAACACCGTTTAGTTTTTAGTTTTTTGTTCCTTATGATTGCAGGAGTGGTCCATTCGCAAACCGAAAAACTAACCTTTTCGCCCCATTGGATTCCTCAGGCACAGTTTGCAGGTTATTACGTAGCACTCGATCAGGGATTTTATAAAGATGCTGGCCTCGATGTAACAATTTTGCACCCTTCAGCCCATATCTCATCCTTCGATTATTTAAAAAACGGAACCGCCGATGTGGTTTCCTCTTTTTTGATGAATGGTTTAAAACAGAGGGCTGCCGGCATTCCTTTGGTTAATTTCGCTCAACTTTCTCAACATTCAGCACTGATGATGGTCTCTAAAAAAGGAAGCAGTATCAACCAATTAAAAGATTTTAATCATAAAACAATGGGGATCTGGAGTAGTGATTTTGATGACATCCCCATCGCCTTGATGCGTGAAAATAATTACGATATAGAATCAGTGCTTGTTTTAAGCAGCATTAACCTGTTTCTGGTGGATGGAATTGATGCAATAACAGTGATGTATTACAACGAATACGACCAGATTATCAATAGTGGAATTAATGAGGATGAATTAAATACATTTTTCTTTTCCGACTATGGGTTTGATATTCCTGAGGATGGCCTTTATTGCCTTGAAAAAACCTATTTAACCAAAAAAGAAGCATTACTTAAATTTGCTGAAGCCACACTTAAAGGCTGGGAATATGCTTCTTCGCATAAAGAATACACCATTGACCTAGTTGTTGAGAAAATGAAAGAGGCTCACTTGCCCAATAACCATGCCCACCAACGTTGGATGCTGGATAAGGTTTTGGAACTCATGTCTCCCGGAAATAAAAATGTAAAAAAAGGGCAACTACTTGATGCAGACTATTACAGAGCATTAGATATCGTAAAAGCTACATTAAAATCAGACTATGACAAATCGGATTTAATGCTGGAGAATTTTTATAAGCCGCTTATAAAATGAGAATTACCACAAGAAATACATCACTAATATGATTGCTGATTTTTGAAAAAAATACAATGAAAAAAAATAGCCTTGCATTTAAAATAATTTCCCGAATACTTCTTTTTTGTATGGCCCTTGGGTTGGTCATTTTTTCGATTTATTATTATTATACACGAACTACCATTGAAAGATCTGCCCGTGAGAATGCAATATCTTTAGCTGATAATACAATCAGCAAAATAGAAGAAATAATAAAACCGACTGAGACGATTCCAAATAACCTAGCGTGGATAATTGAAACCGGAGCCATACCAAAAGATTCGATTTTGCCTTTTCTGACTAAAGTTGTAAAAAATAACCCAAGTATTTATGCGAGTGCCATTGCTTTTGAACCCTATGCATTTAACAAAGACAAATACTATTATTCTCCCTACGCCTACCGCAATGGCGATTCAATTGAAGAAACCTTTTTGGGTGCTGCCGATTACGATTACTTTATTATGGATTGGTACCAAATTCCATCAGTGATTCAACAGCCTTACTGGTCTGAACCGTATTACGATGACAATGGGGGAAATGCCCTGTTAACTACTTATTCAGTACCTTTTTACATGAATGAAAATGGCAAACGTGAATTTGGAGGAATTATCACCATTGATATTTCACTTGAATGGCTTACCGATATAGTTAATTCGGTAAAAATATTTGAAACAGGTTATGCTTTTCTTATTTCACGGAACGGAATGTATGTGACTCATCCCAATCGTGAAGATATTATGAATAAAACCATATTTACCAAGGCACGTGAATTAGATGATCCGCAAATTCGAGAACTTGGCCGTGAGATGATTAGCGGCAAAAGTAATTTATGGAATATTTCGTTAAAAGGCCCCGGGAATGTATGGATTTACCATAAACAATTATCATCAACTAAATGGACTTTGGGAGTGGTTTATCCTAATAATGAAATGTACGCAGAATTGCATAAATTGAATTTGATTATAATTATATTATCTTTAATTGGACTGGTTTTGCTCATGTTCTTTACCACCCGGATTATAAACAAGCTACTAAGCCCTTTGACCAAGTTTGCTAAATCGGCACGTGTCATTGCCGAAGGGAATTTTAATTCGGAGTTGCCTGCCATTGAAACAAACAACGAAATGAAAGAGTTGCATGAATCCTTTCAATTTATGCAAAACGAATTAGCTAATTATATCGAAAACCTAAAAGAAACCACCTCGGCTAAGGAAAAAATTGAAAGCGAATTACGTATTGCCAAAGAAATACAAATGGGCATGATTCCACATATTTTCCCCCCATTTCCCGATATGCCAGAGATTAACCTATTCGCCTCTCTAGAATCAGCAAAAGAAGTTGGTGGCGACCTTTACGACTTTTTTATCCTTGATCAAAATCGCCTCTGTTTTGCCATTGGCGATGTGTCGGGGAAAGGTGTGCCTGCATCACTGTTTATGGCTGTTACACGAACATTGTTGCGTTCGGTAGCCGATAAAAGTAAAAATACTGCCGAGATTGTGCAATCTATCAATAAAACGTTGTCATTCAACAATGAGTCAAATATGTTCGTGACTTTTTTCCTCGGTATTCTTGATGTCGGGACCGGACAATTGAACTATTGTAATGCAGGGCATAATCCACCAGTACTCATTAAGAACAATAAAGAGGTGAATTATTTTGAAATTACCAAAGCTATTCCTGTTGGGCTCTTTGAGGATTTTAGCTATATTGAAGAAACAATTCAGATACAAACCGGCGACCAGGTATTTTTATATACCGATGGGTTAACGGAAGCTGAAGACATTGACAATAAGCTTTTTGGAGATGAACATTTACTAGAATTTCTACGAAAAAATGTGATATTAGATCCTAAACTACTCATTGAAAAAACAATAGGGGAAGTAGCCGTTCATGTGAATGGGCATATTCAATCTGATGATTTAACTATGTTAAGCATAACTTTCAATGGAACAAATAAAAAGGAATAAATCCCTGACTATCCTCAACAAAATCGAGGAACTTAATAATGTGGTGGCTTTTCTTGAGGTTCTCGAAGAAGAATGGGGAATATCGCCTGCACATACAACTTCCATTAACCTTGTTTTGGAAGAAGCCCTTACTAATGTTATTTTTTATGCTTTTGAAAAAGGTGTTGAAAGTGAAATTTTAATTGATTTGAAAATGGAGGGTGCGCTTACTACTATTATTATAACTGATGAAGGTAGACCCTATGACCCAACTCAAAAAAATGACCCTGACATCAACCTCTCGGCCGAAGATCGGCCCATTGGTGGGTTGGGAATCTTTTTGATAAAACAAATAATGGATGAAATAAGCTACGAACGGATTGGTTCAAAAAATCAATTTACCATGCTTAAAAAATGGTAACGATTAAACAAAAAAACAATCAAAATATAAATAATAAATTTTTAAATAATGAAAGTATCAAATAAAATTAACGATGAAGGTGTTTTTCTCAGTGTGGAAGGGCGTGTTGACACAACCAATTATAATGAATTTGAAAAGGCTGTAAATGAAGTGTTTACTGCCGATGTAAAAGAAATTTACCTCGATTGTAGCGAACTAAGTTATATAAGTAGCTCAGGACTTCGTATTTTCCTGACTGTTCAGAAAAAAATGATGGCTCGCGCCGGAAAATTTAAGCTTTATGATTTACAGCCAGGTATCCAGGAGATATTTGACATTTCAGGCTTCAGCTCCATTTTTTCGATATTTAGCAACGAAGATGAGGCTAAACAAGGCTAATTGCTAATTATCTAAACTGCTATTTTATACCAACTAAACATCAAAATGTACTGTTAAATATTTTGTAGTGTTGGTTAATAAATTGATTCCATAATTTATGTAAAAAATGAAGGTTCTTGACCCTGGTATTATCTGGGCTGGAGACGCAGTGGCGAGTTCGCATTTGGCATAAACGACAAGGGCCGATACCAACTTTGGATTTTAACTGAAAGAAGTTGTTGAGAGAGAAGGTGATATAGTTTTTATAATTAACTATCTCAAGCTGTTTGGAGAGGTCGGTATGGGGTGTGGCAGTATAATCGCACAACCATTTTACCCCTGTTTCATACGGCAATAAGGCATCTGCTTAACCACTCATCATTTGACAACTAAAAGGTTTGTTCCAGCTGAAATCCATATTAGTTAGCCCTGTTGACTATATTTTATCCTCTTTCTTTGCTGGCCACTTGAATGACTTATGTTTAGGAAGTCATTCAACTATCTGCCGTTTCACCAGATCAGCAAATTTCCCATCTTTGTTGATCAGCTCCTGGTAGCTTCCGCACTCTTCAATCTTACCATTCTCCATCAGGTAAATCTTGTCGGCATTTAGGACTGTCGTCAGCCTATGGGCAATAACCACCCTGGTTGCCTGCAGTTTTTCGAGACTTTCGCTTACTTTCTGTTGGGTTTTGTTATCAAGGGCGCTGGTAGCTTCATCGAAGAAAAGTATCCTTGGTTTGTTAACAATGGCCCGGGCGATCATAATGCGCTCACGCTGGCCTCCTGAAATGGTGCTCAATCCGTCGGTGACTACCGTTAACATTCCCATAGGCATCTGTTTAATGTCTTCATCCAGCCCTACATTACGAGCTGCCTCCCAGGCATCTTCAAAAGTCGCGTTGGTCATGCCAATGATGTTCGAGGCTATATTGCCGGGTATTAGCTGAGACTGCTGCAGAACCGTTCCAGCCTGTCTTCTTACAGATGTTGGATCAAATGATGACAGATCCTGGCGGTCATAATATACGGAACCGCTTTCAGGCGCTTCAAACCCCAGCAGCAATCGCAACAGGGTCGATTTTCCCGAACCTGATGCCCCAACGATGGCCACGAATTCACCGGGTGATATATGCATGGAAACATTTTTCAGCACCAGGGGGCCATCCGGCTGATAGCGGAAACTCACATTGGACACCTCTATCTCACCTGAGAGATTCTGAACTTCAGGCTTTATTGCAGTATTTTCCGGAGCTGCTTCCAAAATCGGTCGGATACTCTCAAATAAAGGTATGACCATTAAAAAGGAAACAAGGGCCATCCCAAGCTGAAGGACTGCTACTACTGTCAAGGTCAATGCCGTGAAAAAAGCCATAAATTGACCCGTTGAAAGGGTATTTGGAATCTGTCCAGCAATCACCCAGAAAATAAACAGGATAATTATCAATGGCATTACTGTCGACATCAAAGTGATGGTCATAAAGAGCTTTCTCACCTCGTAAGTCTGCCTTTTATTCTCAGAAAACTTACCTGCCCATTGAGAGAAGGCATGTACTTCAGCGCCAGCTATCCTTATTTTGGAGATGCTCGACAAAAACTGGATCAGCATCCCAAAGATATTATTTTGAAGCTCAATAATATTCCTCTGACGCTTTTGGATTTTTTTTCCGATGAAGAAAATAAATAGGAGGAATATTATAAGGAAAGCAAAAATGTACAACGACAGGCTTGCATCATAGAAAAACATGAGAACGAAGTTGAACCCCATGAAAATAGCACCAAGCAAACTGTAAAACACGGTTTCTGAAAGAATCTTTCGTAGCATCATGATACTGTTGGCCTTGGCGGCAAGTTCGCCGGCTTGGTATTTGCGGAAAAATGGAGCTGGTAAATTGAGCAGGCGGTCCCATATTGCTGACTGAAGCGAGAAATCAATTTTTGTTTCAATCTTGATCATGGAAAAACTACGTATGAGCTGAAAAAACACAATGGCAACAATGCTGAAAAAGATGACTATGGAATAGACATACAATTGACGGTAATCGGACTTCGGAATCACAACATCGAAAATATTTCCTGTAAATAGCGGTATCAGCGTGGTAAGACTCCCACCGATCAGCCCCACGAGAATTATAATTAGAATATCTCTAATGCGGCCCTTCAATGCGAAGCAGACTAGATTGGAGCCTTTCAAGGGAATATCAGGAAAAGGACGATAAAATTGGTGGGCTTCCGTTGCCAGTTCTGAGGCTGTTTTCTCGGTTAAAACTTGCCTGATGTTTTCGCCCGGGCTGATGTATTCATACCTCGATGGCGATTTCGGAATGAGGGCAACAGGGAAATCCCCCTCCTTTTTAAATGCCAGCAGCGGGCCATTATCTTTCTCCCACCAATCGCCGACCAGTTTGACTTTTCTGTCCCTGAAGCGAGAGGAACGTAGAATGTCGTTGAGGGATAGCAGAGGAGCTTCTTCGCTATTAGACCTTTTGGGCGCAGTGATGGAAATCCCGCTGTAATCTGCAACAATTCGGCAGGCAGTTAGCAAGGGTTCCTGTACAGCATCGATGTACGATTTTCGCAGGCTTTCATTCATCACCGAAGCAATTTTTCTTAGTGACGACGAGTGAATCTTGGAATCATGAACGGTTTTTTCATTCAGGCGGTTGAACTCATCGACTGCATTGAGCCGTGTATTAAAAAAATCACAGTAAAAGATAACCTCATAAAAATTATCAAGCAGACCCAAGAAATCATCCTGAAGGCAAATGTCGGATGTTTTAAATGTTTTGATTGTCGATTCTTCCAAGGATTGAAGCCAGGAATCCTGAGACACCGGGAATTTCTGAATTATTCCGGGTTCCATTATCTCTTTCATGCCTATGAACAAGGCATTCCCTGAAAGGAACTCAACCCAAATTATCCCCTTCTTTGATCTTATTTTCAGATTGTTGCCCACTTTGGTTTCACCGGCAATTTCAATCAATTGATTGGTTTGCGGGTTAATATCCTTAGAAATGCTTTGCGAAAGATGTCCAATCCAGGTATCAAGCAGTGTTGCCAGGGTGCCGGTAAGCTCAGAGCGGTTCATCATTTCTTTCATCTGCTCAATCCCAATGCTGATGATTTCAGCATTAGGTGAAGGTACTGCAATCAAACCCCGATCATTGCTTAGCTGGCTATGTCTTATCCCTAACAGAAGTTCACCTTGGCCGGCCGTGAAAAAATAATTCCTTGATCCCACAGGCTGATCATTTTCAAGGCTGGATGTAAAAACATCCACATGACCATGAACAATGTACCAAACGTTCTCGGGCCTGGTTAAAGGGAAAAGCTGATTCCCCCCGGTTCTATAAGGGCGGCCAAAAGCGTGTATGGTTTCCGAAAACATATCCTGCGTCATAGTTACCATAGTTATTCTTTTATGAGTTGGTGATATAATCCTTTCTTATTCATAAGCTCTTCATGAGTCCCCCGCTGTGCGATACGGCCTTTGTCCATCACAATGATTTCGTCACAGTCGCGGATTGTACTCAAACGGTGGGCTACGATCAGGCAGGTACATCCCTTTTTACGGATATTTGTATCGATCATCTGTTCTGTTTTTGCATCCAAGGCACTCGTAGCTTCATCGAGTATAAGAATAGATGGTTTGGTCGCAAGCGCTCTTGCAATTTCCAGTCGCTGTCGCTGACCCCCGCTGAAATTTTTCCCATTTTCAGCCACAATGCTTTCATAGGCTCCCGGGCGGGCGGCTATCTCTTCGTGTATGCAGGCATCTTTGGCAGCCTGAATAACGTCTTTATCTGCTATGGTCTTATCCCAGAAGGTGATATTCTCCTTTACCGCTCCCTTAAACAGGAAAAGATTCTGATCCACCATGGCTATGGAATTATTTAATGTCGGGCTGGAAATGGTTTGTCTGGGTTTGCTGTCGAGCAGGATCTCCCCTTTCCAAGGATTATATAACCCGCTGACCAGGTTGGCGATAGTTGTTTTTCCGCAACCGGACCTCCCAACTATAGCAACCCTATATCCAGGCTTTAGAGAAAGTGAAAACTCAGTGATCAATGGTGCCTCAAGCGGGCTATATCCGAAAGTGACATCTTTCAGCTCAATGTATCCATGGAGCTTTGTAGTTTTTACAGCTTCCTTGGATGTCCCAGTATGGAGATCCGCTGTTGAAGATGGATAATTATATACATCTTCAATACGTTTTAATCCTCCCTCTACATCCTGCAGCGCACTACCAAGATTTACAAGCGATGTGATGGGCTGATTGAAGCTGGCCATCAGCGATTGAAATGCCACAAAAGTTCCTACGGTCATAACGCCATCAATTATATAACCCGAACCGATAAGCAAAATGATCAGGGTGCTCAGTGAGGTAAGGAATACTGGTATCACCTGCAACGTTTGGGTAAGCCCACCGATTTTTTGTTGGATGTTCAGCAATTTTGTCTGGTATCCGGCCCACCGGGAAAAAAAATCCGATTCGGATGCGGTCGCTTTTAAAGATTCAATCATCTGCAAACCAGCGGAAGAAAATCCAACCAACCGACTGGTATCCTGCAACAGTTTTTGATTTGAATCGACCCGTTTCCGCGAGATATACCGAAGTGCAAGTAAATTCACGAGCGAGACAGCAATCGCTATCAGTGCAAGTGGGATACTGTAATAAAACATCAGCGCCGCGTAAAACACAATCGTTAAAAGATTCAGAAGGGTATTTCCAAGCGGACCTGACAGCAAGGCTGCAACCTGATCGTTGATATTGATACGAGTGGTGATATCGCCTGCAGACCGCTGGATATGAAATGACATGGGGAGATGGAGCACATGCCATAGGAATTTTGATGAGTTTTTCAGAGAGAGGCTCATTTCAAAGCGGATCAGGCTGTATTGCTGTAGCCAGGATAACAATGCGCGAAGCAAAGTAGTTAGTGCAATGCCGGTTAAAAGTGGAATGATCCATGATTGCGATTGCGATATCAGTATCTGATCGACAAAAATTTTCGAGAACACAGGAATAGCAAGTCCGGGAATAATGAGAGCTAGGCCTACCAGAAAAAGAAAAAGCATGCTTGTTTTATATCCTTTTAACCAGTTCAATAAAATGGGTAAAAACTTCGGTTTCTCACCTCCTGGCTGAAACTCTGGACCCGGCTTGAACGTTAGCACTACTCCCGTAAAGGAATCATTGAAAGTTTTAGTATCCACCACACGGGGTCCTGAAGCAGGGTCGTTCAGGTAAACCTTGTTTTTGCCAAATCCCTCAACGACCAGGAAATGATAAAAATTCCAGAAAACGATCATCGGGACAGGAAGATCTTTAAGCTCCTCCGGTTCTTTTTTAAATGCTTTTACCTCCAATCCATGGTTTCGAGCTGCTTTGGAAATATTGCTGGCCTTACTCCCGTTGCGTGATACGCCGCAATCCACCCGCAGTTGTTCCAGCGATACATATTTCTTATAAAAAGCCAGGACAATCCCAAGAGAAGCAGCACCGCATTCAAGCGCTTCCATCTGGAGCACCGTAGGGGTTTTGACCCTTCTTATACCGGTGATCCAATAGTAGAGCTTTTTGAGTATGTGAATGAATTTCAGGTTCATTGTTGATAGAAAAATTAACAGGATCAGTTTAGCAAAAATGCCACAGGGCTGCGACTAGTTGAAGTGACAAGCACGCGGCAGGACAAACCATTCAAAGAATAGAGGGTTTCTTTTACTGAAGCAGACATCCCGAAGGTGCCGATCACCAGTGAAGCTCTGACTTCATAATAGTTATTATTGTTTAACTGCAAAGACCTGCCTTCATCAGGAAAATACTTCTGAATCGCACTTCTGGAAGCAGGATAATCGGCGATAAAAGTGATTGTTCCTTTTAAAAACTCAGGGGGAACGCCTCCTTTGTCAATTTCGAGGTTGGCATTCATCATTGTTTTTAGTTTTGCGATCTCCTGTTCTTGAATAAAAAATATCACTTCCGGAATAATGGATGAACTGTCCTGGTTTCTCATCATTTCAAGCACGGGGGAACCAGTTTTTACATAAGTGCCTTCTTTGACGTTTAAACTGGTAATTTTGCCGTTAAAGGGAGAAATAATTTCAGCATAGTTTTTTTCTTCCAGCAGGTAAATCTTCATCAGTCTATGATTACGGATAACCAAGTCGCCGGTTTTACAGAAAACCGAATCAACCTGCCCTGATCGGTTTGACAATACTTCCCTAGGTAATTCATAAGTTTTGATGATTCCGAACCCTTTTACCTTCTGAGTTATGGAGCCAAAGAAACCCCACACTAACATGCCTACAATCACCATGCTAACTGCCGAAAACAATAACCAAGTGCGGGCGGAATTTACCTGAAGTAATTCATCCAGATCCTCAGGGGCAGTCATTTTTTCAAGGGTGGATTTTCTGAAAATCTCTCGACCAAACATAAATGGTTTATTTTATCTGAATTATCATTGTTAAGTTATGCAAATGTAGATACTTTTTCAGAATACTGGCAAGATAAACTGTGAAAATATTGTTTTTTTGCACGTTGATTATGTCAAATTTTTTTTTACCTTTGGGTGTCCTTTTATAAAGACATTATTTAATGAAATCATTATTCTGTATTCATACAAACCTTAATTTTTACTCTAATGGAAAATAAAAATGAGCAAAGAAAACAACTCGAAGAGAAACTCATAGCAAAGGCTACGAAAGACGAGACTTTTAGAAAAAATCTTTTGACATCTCCCAGAGAAACTCTGGAAACGGAACTTGGGATTAATATTCCGGATGCTGTCAATATTAATGTACTGGAAGAAGATCAAAGCTCGTTCTATCTCGTTCTTCCCCCAGTAATCAATCCCGAAACCGAAGATGAACTTTCGGAGGCAGAACTTGAGATGGTTTCAGGCGGTTGGGATGGACCAGGGGGAATGTCCGCGGATTGTACTAATGAAGGTTGTACCGTTTATCCAGCATGCCAAGGGGGCGTACCTATTTTGACGAATTAAATTTTAATAGACAAATTGTTATTTCATCAACTATATCATCAAACAATAATTGTATACTAAATCAACGGGATCACAGGAAAAAATTCGAAGAATAGTTCATCGAGAAAAGATAAAAAATAAAATATTCCTTACGTGATAATTTTTCTATTATTAAACCATGTATTTCGCCATCGCTGATAGATGAGGCGGGTGTTGATTCAGTAAAAAAACTCTGTGCATTATTTATTGAAATTATTATTCTGTATTCATATAAACCTTAATTTTTACTCTAATGGAAAATAAAAACGAACAAAGAAAACAACTCGAAGAGAAACTCATAGCAAAGGCTACGAAAGACGAGACTTTCAGAAATAATCTTTTAACATCCCCCAGGGAAACTCTGGAAACGGAATTTGGTATTAATATCCCAGATACTATTAACATTAAGGTGTTGGAAGAAGACCAAAACTCGTTCTATCTTGTTCTTCCTCCAATAATCAATCCCGAAACCGAAGATGAACTTTCGGAGGCAGAACTTGAAATGGTTTCAGGTGGTTGGGATCCTAATCAACCAGGTACATCAGGAGATGCTTGTTTTTACCGTTCTTTAATTGGATAAATTGCCATATTATCAAGAATATCACTAAATAATAATTGTATATTTAGAAAAACATTAATTATTACTCTAATGGAAAATAAAAACGAACAAAGAAAACAACTAGAAGAAAAACTCATAGCAAAGGCTACGAAAGACGAGACTTTTAGAAAGAATCTTTTGACATCTCCCAGAGAAACTCTGGAAACGGAACTTGGGATATTAATCCCAGATGCTGTCAATATTAAAGTGCTGGAAGAAGATCAAAACTCGTTTTATCTGGTTCTTCCTCCAATAATCAATCCCGAAACCGAAGATGAACTTTCGGAGGCAGAACTTGAAATGGTTTCAGGAGGTTGGGGAGAACCAGGGGGACTGTCCGCGGATTGTACTAATGAAGGTTGTACCGTTTATCCAGCATGCCAAGGGGGAGCTTTCTCCAATTAGATAACCGTTACCCGTTCTTATTTAAGGGGAGATTTTTAAATTCCCGGAGCAGCAGCTCATTAATCAGGCAATGAAATATGAAATATTCCTTACGTGATCATTTTTCTGTTATTGAACCATGTATTTCGCCATCGCTTATAGATCAGGAAGGTGTTGATTCAGTAAAAAAACTCTGTGCATTATTTCCTTTTGATATCGCTGATGATTTTGGTTTTGAAAGCAGATTAGGAAATCGGGAGGCCGTTTGCGATTTTGTGTTACAGATTAAAAAAGGGAGCAAAGGAGCAGTGATTCTTGCCGGACAAAGCCCGATTACTCACTTAGCTGACCTACTAACAGAAAATCCTTTCTGGAAAAAAATATCCCATCTTTTCGCTGCTTGGAATGATCCTGACCATTTACTTTCTAAAATGGTTACTGACTTTTGGCTCGAATTTGACTGGCAGGGAACCTCCTATAATCTGATCCCGAATATATTTTTTGATTTACAGAACGAAAAACCTACCGACAGGCTGACGCAATGGCAATCGATTCACCAGGTTCTTGACGAAATATACAGCATACTTTTTGATATCCCATTTCCGGCGGATATGGCAGCAAGTATTAATTCCTGTATCACAAACCTTCCCGACAAGGCGCAACTGTATTCGATCGGTTTTATGGTCCCCAGAAAAACTGAAGCTGTGCGCCTGGTAATTTCGCAGCTTGATCCTGAAAGGTTCTTCAGCTATCTGCAGGAAATAAGTTGGCCCGGAGAGGAAGATATTATACGCGACCAGGTATCTCTCTATGCTAAGAAATTCGATTCCATCATGTATAACATCAATATCGGAAGGGAAGTTCTTCCTTATCTTGGATTAGAGTTGTTTTCGACAGAGCTGAGAAGACCCGCTTGCGGCCCGCGGCATATCGAAGTGCTCGATTTTCTTGCATCTCAGTCACTGCTGTTGAAAACGAAGCGGGAGGGACTGATTCGTTTCTGTGGACGGAAAACGGTTTCCTATTTCTATCCTGTTCTTTATCTCAGAGGGATAAACCATTTTAAATACGTGTACAAGAAAAACAAGCCCCCAGAATTAAAAGGTTATTTCGGAACTATGATCCGAAACAAAATAGATCAACATGTTGAACGATAAGATTCACCGGAGCTGAACCCGGGATTACCATATGAATAAAGAGCAAACTGATAGTAACTATTATTCCGAAGTAGCTGCCAGAGCAACAACACTCCAGGAGAAAATTGAAGAGCAACAGCGGTTTTCATTTCACCATGCCAACAACCGTTTATTGGAGCAGCGCCTGACCGAATGGCGCAACATTGTTGCACCCAATGATCCGGCGATGTTCGAAAACCGGCTGAAAAACGATGGCTTGGCAGAAGGTGATCTAAAAAAACTACTAGGCACAGTTTCATTTAGCAGTGAAGATCAACTTCCTTCATGGGTAGCATCTTTCAGGGAGATGATGCAATTTCTGGCTTTATACGACCCACAAGATCTTTCGGTGGATATGACCAGGCTTTTCGGTCCTGATCAGGATAAAAAAACTCCTTTTCTTCATTTGTTAACTCCTCTGGTGGCATATGCAATTTATAAACTTGATAAAGCGACAGGAGCCCGTAAAACGGAACTTTTTTCAGCCAGCGCAGTGCAAATGCTATATCTTCAACTTGCAAACAGACTTGGATATTACACTTTGCAAACATTTCAACTGGAATTCAATGTCTACAAATCATCGCAGCAATCATCCCTATCAAGGATCCTCGGAAAGATAAATCCCGAACTTCAACCGGAAGACCAGTATTATCAAAAGTTTTTCAAACGAATCATTGAAGATGGCTGGAAGGATTTTTTTGCAGAATACAGTGTTCTGGCTCGGATCATCACTATTCTGGTAACCAACTGGATCAATAACAGCGCCACCTTCATCATTCGTCTTGCCAGCGATTTCTCCGAGATCACAAACCGATTTGCAGGTGGAACTTTTCCAGGCTTACTGTTAGAATGTAAAGGAGGCATTTCCGATTCGCACGATGGTGGCAAAGGGGTGATTTCCCTGAAGTTTGAATCCGGACTGAAATTAGTTTATAAGCCAAAAGATATTGAACTTGAGCAAGCCTGGTCGGAATTACTCAACTGGTTTAATGAAAAGGGCTTAAAGCCTGATTTAAAACCGCTCAACGTGATTCCCCGGGAGGGCTATGGTTGGGCGGGATTCATTGAAACTGCAGAATGCAGGTCAGAACAGGAGGTAGCTGATTATTACCGCCGTATCGGATCGCTGATCGGGATTATCTATCTACTGAATGGGAACGACTGCCACAACGAAAACCTCATTGCATCGGGTGCTTACCCGATGCTCATCGACCTCGAATCAGTCATGCACCATGAGGCCAAGGCTTTTGCCGATGAGAATGCCGACAACGCAATGTTTTTTGCAAGAAAGCAGCTCGGTGCCTCTGTTTTCCGTACCGGGCTTCTGCCATTCTGGATAAAGGGGAAAGACGGCTTTTTGTACGATGTAAGTGGAATTGGCGGATACGGGAATGGAGAATCTCCTTACCTGATGTCAAAATGGGATAACATCAACACCGACATGATGAAGCTCTCCTTTTTGCCTGCCAGCTTTCAGGATCAGAATAACGTGCCAATCTTCAACGGACAGCAACAAGCACCACTGCCATATACCGATGAGATTGTTTCCGGTTTTACTGCGTTTTACAGGCTGGTAATCCTGCATAGAAATGAAATACCTATCCGTTTGTTTGCAAGAAAAAAACTGAGGTTCATTTTCCGTTCAACGAGAATCTATGGAATGGTACTGAAAAAAATGATGAACCCGAAATACATGCGCATCGGCATCGAACGGAGCATCCAGACTGAACAGTTAATTCGTACTTTTCTCCACACCCCGGCGCCCAACCCATATTGGTCTGTAAGTAAATCTGAACTGAGGCAGTTGGAAGAGATGGATATCCCCATTTTTTGGGCCGACTCCGACAAAGCCGACCTGAAAGATAATTCAGGGATTGTTAGCGCCAGCCATATGCGCAATGCTGTTTATGATGAGGTGAAATCCCATTTGCAGGAAATGGGTGAAAATGATCTTAAAAAACAGGTAAGGCTCATCCGTGCCGCACTATTTTTTAAGGAGACCGGACACGATTCAATTAAAGGCAATGAAGAAACGCATGCCGGGGACCTTGAGGGTATCTTACCTGTGGATAAAGATGTGTTGATGAAGTTCGCTATGAAAATAGCCCGAACCCTGCAATCGGAAGCGATTTCTTCTCAGGACGGCAGCTGTACCTGGTTGTCGGTAGGATTCATTGGAACAAATCGATACCGCATACAGCCGATGTCGATGTTCCTTTACGATGGGATACCCGGCGTGGTGCTATTCTTATCAGCGCTTTATGCTGTTACCGCCGATCCTGAAATTAAACGGCTAAATGATGCTGCCATCCAGTCGCTCCGTCAGGTGATTGAGAACATGAATCAATATCGCGCTTATGCCAATACTAGCCCCATTGGGATTGCTTCGGGAATTTCATCTGTCATCTATTCATTGCTTAAAATTTCTTCTTTTCTTGACGATCCTTCCTTTATAAATGATGCAGAGAGAGTAAGTATCATGATGACCCCTTCGATGATACAAAACGACCATTCCTTCGATATCATCTCAGGCAGCGCAGGATGCATCCTAGGGATGTTGACACTGTATAATCATTCGGGTCATTCTGAACACCTTGAGAAAGCGATATTGTGCGGTGACCATCTTCTGAAAAATGTTACAAATAACAGAGACGGAAGCTGTGGGTGGACATCTGTGGAAAAAGAGATGTTGGCAGGTTTTTCACATGGACAGGCGGGGATTGCCTATGCGCTGCTAAAATTGTATGAAGTTACAGGAAACAACAGTTACCGCGGCACCGCCGAGCAGGCCATCAGGTATGAAAACACCCTCTTTTCCCCTAAATACAGCAACTGGCAAGATCTTAGGGGGGTTGTTGAGCAAAAAAATAATGTCCCGTTCTATATGGCAAGATGGTGTCATGGCGCGCCGGGAATAGGACTGGCAAGGCTGGCATCAATACATCTGTCGAATGACCCATCATCTGTTAATACAGATATTGCTAATGCCATAAGGACGACACAGAAAGCAGCCAGGTCTATGACTAGCAGAGACCATGTTTGCTGCGGCAACATGGGATTGGCAGATATGCTATTATACTTTGCGCTCAAAACCGGAGAACAAAGCCTGGTATCGGAATCGGCTGAACTTACGGCAAAGGTTATCCTGGCCGCCGAAAAGCGCGGTCATTTTAACATCCTTCTTGGGTCCGGTGATAATTTTGCCAATCCTGGTTTCTTCCAGGGAATAGCGGGTATTGGCTATTCACTGCTCCGACAGGCTTTCCCGGATAAATTTCCCTGCATATTGATTTTTGAATAATTGCAGTGGTTGATCAGCTAATGTAAATTGATTTTGCATGCAAGAAGCTGACACATTGAGTACTAAAGGTTGCCGGCATCTACAATATCACCATGCTGTATGATAAGAATTTTCTTCATGAGAATATCTTTTAACAGTATTATTTAAAGTCAGATAGTTTAAAGGTGCTCTCTTTTTAGCACATGTACAAAAACTGATTAAATTAACTATACTAAAATTTTTAGGATTTGGTGGTGTAAATGTAGTTATAAAAATGTAATTAGCTAGTACTGGATCACTTTATTGGTTTTATAGGAAATTAGTTTTTATTAGTTATTTTTTGATTTCAATACTACATAAAGAGTCCCCATACACCACCCTTTTAAAGCTCACAGGGGGCACGTTTAACACACTATCCTCATTAATATGATAGATATATAACCACCGTTAAAACTGCAACCTCAACCTCTTTCCAAACACCTTTTCCAACTTCAACAAGTTTATATTTTTTTCCCACTCTCTTTTCTTTTTCTTTATTTAAAACTTTTTTAGCATTTTTTTTAAAATACGAAGTCGATCTTTCTTTAATCCAGTTATTCATTTTGACTTAGTTTTTCGATTATACTAACCCATCATAGAATATTGTAATATTATATGCATCTTTTGCACCTACTATTCTTCATAATTTAGTTCCATAGCTCGGCTATGTAAAGAAATTATTCATCTATTAGGCACAAAGTATGCTATCTACTAAATACAAAATTCTATCACGGGTTAGTATACCTCAAAGATAATTATTTTTTTATTAGCCAACGCCAATGAATGAGCAAGAATGGGGTTTTTGGCTTCACATAACACCAAATTAGGCACTATCTATTATAAAATGATACATACCTTCAGAACGGGTTAAATGCTGCAAATACGATCTTTTTGAATAGTAATATCCATTCTGAATGCATTGCTCTAATACGCATTTTTTAGCCTTCGGAAAGGTAAGACATAAGCCGGTCATGGTGGGTTTTGTGTGTTTATACTATAATACTTTATTATGTAACTTAGCCTTTAGATTTGTCCTCAGCCAATCAATAAAAAAATATGAATTAGATTTACTTGTTAAAATTAACCAAGTAGACTGGGGTGAACTATTAACTTAGCTAGGATCGAGATCTATCCCAAGAATTAGTCCACAGTCATCTTACAAGTTGAAATTCATCAAATAGAATTATAGGCTTTTAGGCCCATTAAAGGTGTTAATGCTCAAGTCTCTCCTGTGCTGTGGCTTGATTTGAAGACTTGAGCTAGTTGGGGGCACAAGTTACAAACTTGCGTCAGAGGTAGTAGATATAACAGCGTAGTTGTAAATTACGCTGAGGTGGGATTAATATCATAGAGTTAGATATTATAATATCAAAGGATTATTATTTACTTTTGTCAACATGGAAGTATCTGTGTTATGGAAGTTACTGGAATTTATCATTTAAGACCGTTGCAATATAACAACCAAATTTAATTGTTTAACCAATAAATATTAAAAACAAATGAAAAATATTTACCAAAATGTTTTCGTAAAAAGAGTGCTTTTTATTCTCTTTTTGCAGTTAATCAGTATTTCTCTGATATGGGCACAAAAAGATTCAGAAGCAATCACGGTCACTTTCAATGTTAATGTGCCTGAGTTTACACCTGAAGGAGATACTGTTTGTATTGTGGGATCGTTTAATGATTGGGGTCCAGCTGGAATAAAGATGACTAACGTGGCACCCTATTCATGGCAACTTGAAATGTCTTTAGAAACAGACTCCATTTTTGAGTACAAGTTTTCCAGAGGAAGTTGGGAAACTGTTGAAAAGGATGAAAATGGGGGTGAGATTGAAAACCGGATTGTTACAACCGGGTCATTAAATTTAAATATTGAAGACGAAGTAATGAATTGGGCAGATATAGTAATTTCGTCTGACCCGGAAAACATTTCCCCTATTCTTTCCTATTTCAATAATTCACCTCAAACTTCAATTGCGATTACCTGGGCCTCTGATTCCCTTGCTGAATGTGTCGTTCATTATGGAATTGAAAATGTAAATGAAAACAGCATTGTTGTTAGTGAACACAAGGGTTTAATTGAAGAAACAGACAGCCTGATTCATATCGCAAGCTTAACTGATTTAACACCAAATACACTTTACCAATACACCGTTGAAACAGCAGGTGTTTTTCAAAGCGATACATTTAGCTTTAAAACAGCCATTGAGGAAACCGATTTTATGTTTATTGTTGGAGGGGATAATCAAGGGGCTTTGATTGAACCTGTATTGGACAGTATCATTGTTGAAAATCCTGTTTTTATGCTCCACGTTGGCGACCTGGTTGTTAATGGAAACAATACAAAGGAGTGGTATGAATTTCAGGGTAGATTCAAAGATTTTACAGGAAATTATGTGATGATGCCGGTTTATGGTAATCATGAAGAGGATTCTCCAACAATGGCAAAATTATTCCAGTATCCTGTTAATAATTCTATAGATTCAACAAATGAAGGCCATTGGTTTTCATTTGATTATAATAACGTCCACTTCACTGGGGTAGATGTTTTTAGAGATTTTGGGCCTAACAGTGAACAATACCAATGGTTGCTAAATGATCTTCAAAATATTGATGAGAATATCGATCACCGAATTGTATATTTTCATAAGCCGGCATATAGCAGTACAGGGTATCATGGTCCAGATATGCAGGTACGTCAGTACTTGGAACCTTTGCTTATTGAATATGGCGTTGATCTTGTGTTTTCTGGGCACAACCATCATTATGAAAGGAGCCTAGCAAATGGAATCACCTATATTACAACCGGTGGGTTAAGTGAATGGCTTAAGGATTTTGATCTGGGTTCTAATCCATGGTCAATATATGCTGAAAAGATTAATCATTACTGTCGCGTCAGTGTGAATGGTCCGGAGCTGAAAGTGGAAATGGTTAGACAGGATGGAACAATTGGTGACACTTATGAATCGTTAAAAATTGATGGAAATGATAGTGACTGGTTATCTTCAGGAGTTGAACCCTTACTTGATACCGATAAATTGCAAACTGATCCTGAACTGAAACTCGAACGACTATATCTCTCTCAGGATGAAAATAATTTTTATTTTGGTTTTGATGCACCTGCAATAAATAAAGGAATTGCTTACGGAATTTACATTGACGTTGATAATGTTCCTGGTTCCGGTGGAACATCAGATCGTTGGGGAAAAGCTGTAGCTGCCGAAAACGATCATTTACCGGAAATTCAAATCTATGCTAATCATAAGGATGATGATTCATGGAGCAGCAGTAGTCCCAAGTATTATTCATGGGATACTATTTCATCAGACTGGGTAAGTGGTACAGGCGGAATGGGAAGCCTGCCTGAAGGCGGTATTTTTGCTGTTGATACAACGAATCGGTTTTTTGAAATGACAATTCCTAAAGATGCTCCCGGACTTAATGGAACTGATAATTTTTATGTCGAATTATTTACCGTTGGAGAAAGTAGTGGTGCCGGAGCATCAGAGTCAATTCCTTCTGATAGTACAATTCAATTTACAATAGAAAACACTTCAACTGATATCACAAACCTTACTGCTTTTCATCCTTTCAATGTCACTATTCCACCACCTCCCGATACAAATATTATTAAAATTGATGGTAGTCCAGATGACTGGAAAGACAATAATTTTGAACCTTTGGCAACCGATACCGATAATGCTCAGGATGGAACAGCGTATAAAATGGATTCACTTTATGTACATATGGATTCCATTAATGTCTATTTCGGGTTTGTAAGTCGGGTAGAATTTACTGGATTACATTACGGCATTTATATTGACACAGATAGTTTGGAGGGTTCAGGTGCTACTTCTGACAAATGGGGATGTGATGTGACGGCAGCTAATAAACATTTGCCAGATGTTGCAATTTATGGCTATCATGGCGACAACGGTTTTTGGTCGAGTAGTAGCCCAAAATATTATACCTGGTCGGACGGCAGTTGGCTCGATCACTCTGGGGGTGAAGGAACACTTCCTTCAGGTGGACGTTTTGCCTATAATTCAGATCTGGATTTTGTGGAAATTTCAATCCCAAGAGATTCTCCCGGATTTCAGGATATAAATAGTTTTTATATTTCACTGTTTAACTTTGGAGGCGACAAATTTGTTTGCGAAACAGTCCCATCCGATCCTGCTGTTAATTTTACCGGTGAAAACTCTTCCACTTCAATTGAAATATCAAATTTCGCACTTTACACAATTGAGACACCATCAGGTATCGATTTAGAAATTCTTCCTAAATCTTTACTTAAACAAAACTATCCAAATCCTTTTTATCATAGTACAACGATAAATTATTCATTAAACCAGAAAGCCAATGTATCAATAAAAGTATATGATTCAAGGGGAAAATTAGTATCGACTCTTGTGGATGGATCACGGAATGCAGGTAATCATCAAGTTATTCTGAATAGCAACAACATGCCTTCTGGCATCTATTTCTATCAGTTAACAAGTGGTAATTCTCAAATAACTAAAAAACTTTTTAAAATGTAGCACTTTTTCAATAATGACTTTCGAGTGTTTATTAATTATCCACCTCCTATCAGACGGAGGAGGAAACCATCTTTTCAGGATGATGTTTTTGAAACTTCCATCCCCTGTTTATGAGTACATAGTTAGGCACGATTTACAAACTTGCTAGAGGGGTTGTATATATTTTTCATTGTTTATTCAGATATTTAATAATCATCTGTTCCAATTCATCTGCTTTGATGGGTTTCGCAATATAATCATCACAGCCGGCAGCGATTGCTTTTTCATTGTCGCCTTCTAATGCATAAGCTGTTTGTGCTATGATAATTACGTCTTTATTAGATTTTCGTATTTGCCTGGTGGCTTCATAGCCATCTATTGAAGGCAATTTAATATCCATAAGTACTAAATCGATGTCAGGGTTGTTGAGACATATTTCAACAGACTCTTCTCCTGTTATTGCTATTGTAATTTCGTGTTCTAATCCTCTTAAAATAACCGAAATAAATTCTGCTGAAGTTTCATCGTCTTCAACAATTAATATACTATGCTTTTGAATTGGAGTTACATCATTGGGAGGCAAAATTTCATTTTTTGTGCTATCTCCTTTTATCGATGCCGGTTTGTAAGGAATGGTAAAATAAAATGTACTACCTCCTGCATTGCCATTGCTGTCAAATACTTCAGGATCCGATTCAACCCAAATTTTTCCACCTAGCATTTCCACATAAGCTTTTGAAATAGACAAGCCGAGACCTGCTCCCTGATATGCCATTTTATCTTCAATATCAGCTTGAATAAACCTCTCAAAGATGGCTTCCTGCCTATTAAATGGAATGCCTATTCCTGAATCTTTTATGTAAAAGACAAGTGTATTTTTGTTTTGAGTATACCCAAATTCTATGTAACCCTTTTTGGTGTATTTAATTGCATTTTTCAAAAGATTTGCTAGTATGGCATAAACTTTTTGACCATCGGTTTTCAGTATGGCTTTTTTAGATGGTAAAGAAACTACTGATGAAAACTGCAAACCTTTTGCTTCAACTTCGGGTTTAAAAAAAGCATAAAGGAATTCGATTTGCTCATTGATATTTGATTCCCCGATATTAACTTCCATCTGACCTGATTCTATTTTTGAAATACTAACAATATTATCGATGATATTAAGCATTCGTGCTCCACCTTTTTCGATGATTTGGATATAGTCTTGTTGCTTTTTATTACTAAGATCAGGTTGTTTTAATAAGCTGGAAAAACCAAGAATTCCATTCATGGGGGTTCTTATTTCGTGGCTCATATTGGTAAGGAAAGCAGATTTAAGGCGGTCGCTTTCTTCGGCTTTTTCTTTGGCTTTGACGAGTTCTGTTTCCGCGAGCTTGTGCTCGGTGATATCGCGAGTCGTTCCTTGAAGTCCTATCGGCCGATCGTCTTTACCATATATAAATGTGCTTCGAATCTCGAGAGGGACAAGTTCGCCATCCTTGTTAAACATATTGATTTCGAAGGTGGTACCGTAGCTGGGTGGAGATTTCGGGATTGCCTCCTCTAATAATTTTAGGCATAGCTGATAGCCCTCAGGGTTGCAATGGTCTTCGAGAGTGGTTCCGATCCACTCTTCGGGCGTGAACCCCATCATATCTTCGATAGCCGGATTGATATAGGTAAATTCAAAGTTTAGATTTAGAATCCAAATGCAATCTACCGTATTATCTGCGAGAAGATGATATTTTTCTTCGCTTTCTATTAAATCTAAGCTTAGTATTTCAGCTATTTGTAGCCTAAACTTACTATTAAACAACGATAAGGAAAGAAAAGAAAGCAAGAAACTAATTAATACACCACTAATTAAAACAATGAGTGTTCTGTTAGAAAACGGAGCAATCAAACTATAGGATTGGCTAAAATACAGAGTCCATTTTTTTCCATTAAATACAATTGGCTGTATTACTTTTCTATACTTCTGTTTGGCTTGTTCTGAATTTACTTCTGTTTGGCTGCTATATAATAACGAATTGTCTATTAAACTATCATTATCATATACTTTCAAATAGATTCTTTTGCTATTAATTACATCCCAACGACCCAAAATACCTTTCATTAAATCGGCCATTCGATAGGGACTATAAACCCAACCCAAAATTGCCGCTCTACGTTCTTCAATAGTTTTTGTGGGTTCGCTTTTTTTATAAACGGGTACATACATCAGTGTTCCTGCTTGTAAATCTTCGTCTGTTTCCTGAACCAAAAGTACCTTTCCTGTGAGAGAAGCTATGTTATAATCGCGAGACTGCTCCATTGCTTTTCGCCGTACAGGTTCAGAAAACATATCATAGCCAAAGGCTCTTCTATTTCTAAAATCAAAGGGTTCGAGATAAATGATTGAAGTATATATTTCTCTTTCGCCTATTGGTCTGATATTATATTTACCTATAATTGTATCCTGCTTGTTTTCACTTCTTATATGCTGAATATGCTGTTGTAATTGAGATTTTGGTACAATATATGAAAATCCAACGCCTTGTATTCCAGGTAAGTTTTTTTCAATTGTGCTCTTTTCAATGAATTCTTTCCAATCATGCCGTGTAATAGTATCTGATGCACCAAAATATGCTGCGCCACTTCTTAAAAGTTGTGCATGTGCATTTAATCTGGTTTCAATTTTTGATGTAATTTCATTACATATCAGTGAAAATTCCTGATTTGCTTGTTTTTCTTCATCTAAATAGGTAAAACACGTTACTCCAACAGTTAAGATAATTCCGATAATTAAAATAACCAATGCTATCCATGCATTTTTGGAAGTTGATTTAGGAAGTGAAAATGGATATTTTAAATAATTCATTGTAATAGTCTTTTATTGTTGAGTTTTATTGCTTATAATTTCTTATATGTACAAGTTCCTCCTACAAAACCATCAATATCTGAAGAATATATACACCTTTCTATTATTATATTCTCAAATTTAAGGTCACATAGTAAGGCTACTTTTTGATGTATCTTACGCAAAAAGGATATTTGCAAAAAATAATAATGTAATTATTAATAAATTATTTTTTGGTTTTAACATTAGCATAATAGGTAATTAAGTTTACTTTTTCATCTGTATATAATTTTATTTTTTGTAAGTATTAAAACAAATCTGAACTTTTAAGGTCAAATTTTAAGAGAATATTAATTCAAAGTTAACTTATTTTTCTGATACTACTTTTTTCTTAGAATAAAAACATATTATTCAAAAGGAGATGCTCAAAGGGTAGATTAGTATGAAGAAGATAAAGAAAGTGTTGAGGTTCTACTTGGGGATGGAAAAATTATCATCATAAATTGACATTGTCAAAGGATAAAAACTATTTATTAATTTTTTAGATTTCTTTTTGTGACACTATACCACTAAGTGTGTAAATTTAAAATATTAGGGGTATGACTTTAAATTAAAGCTGAACCCTTTCTTCAAATTGAAAACCCTAGTTTAATTCGTAAAGCATTCACGAATTTTAGAAAAAAGCACATTTTTGACAATAGGTTTTGAAACATAGTCATTACATCCAGAGTCAATTGCTTTTTTTCTATCACCAGTTAGCCCATATGCAGTTTGGGCAATAATAACAACATCTTTATTGAAAAGGCGAATATCTTCGGTTGCTTCATACCCATCCATAATTGGCATCTTAATATCCATCAATATCAAATCAATATCAGGATTATCTTTGCATATTTTAACAGCTTCAGCTCCATCACTTGCAATAAATAATGTGTGGCTTTCTTCCATTATAATTTCAAGAAAACTCATGGAAACTTCGTCATCTTCCACTAGCAATACCTTAAGGTTTTTAACGATGTCATCAGCATTAATATCAGTTACGCTTATTTTATCATCTTGTTTTTCATTGGCCTTTACTATATATGGAATTGTAAAATAGAATGTTGAGCCTTCACCAAATTCACTTTCAACCCATATGCTACCATTCATCATTTCAACGTAAGCCTTCGAAATAGCCAGACCTAATCCAGCACCCTGATAAGCATTCTTATCTTCAATATCTGCTTGTATAAATCTCTCAAATATAGCTTCTTGTCTTTCATTAGGTATGCCAATACCTGTATCTTTTACGTAGAATTCGAGGTAATTATCTTTTTTGGTATAGCCAACTTCTATTGAACCTTTTTCGCTGTATTTAATGGCATTTTTTACAAGATTTGTAAGTATAGCATATACTTTGTCGCGATCGGTTTTTAGGATGGCTTCTTTTGAAGACAATGAATTTTTGAATGAAAACTGTATACCTTTTGCTTCTATCTCGGGTTTGAAGAAGGTATAGATATATTCGATTTGCTCGTTAATATTCGTTTCCTGAATATTAACTTCCATCTGTCCTGATTCAATTTTCGAAATACTAATAATATCATTGATGATATTAAGCATTCGAGCTCCGCCTTTTTCGATAATACCGATATACTTTTGCTGCTGTTCGCCGCTTAGATTAGGCTTTTTCAATAAATCAGCAAACCCAAGTATTCCATTCATTGGTGTGCGTATTTCGTGGCTCATATTTGCCAGAAATGCTGATTTTAAACGGTCGCTTTCTTCGGCTTTTTCTTTGGCTTTATATAAAATTTCGTTGGTTTGATTCAGTTCCTCGTTAATGGTTTCGTATTCTTCGTTCATTGATTGTAACTCAAGTTCGCTTTTTTCTGCTCTTTCTTTTGATTTTTTCAACTCTGCAGTTCGAATTAAAACTAACTTTTCAACCTGGCGATGTCTGGTGATAGCAAACCCTATCGACAAAATTATTATACAGATAGCAAATACCAGAAGTATAATAAAATAAGTTTCTAAATACCACGGAAGCAACACAGTAAATGGCCAACTTGCAGGGGATCGATCAATGTTTCCGTTCCGATCCATTGCCCGAACTTCAAAAACATGGGCGCCTGCCGATAAACCAACTCCCCTTACTGTAGTTATATTTTCAAAAGGTGACCATGAATTTTCGTCAAAGCGATAGGAATATTGTAATTGGTCATCCAGCGTATTATCCCATTTGTCACGCCCCTCAAACACAAATTGTAATTCGCCACTTGGTATGGCTTCGTGGGAGTTCATATCCGAAGGTATAACTGTTTCCGGTGCATCGGTATCAGCTTCAGAATAATAACAATAAGCTCCGTTTAAAGTAGCTGTCCAAAATTTTCCCTGTTTATCTTCAAAAATATCAAAAAGAGTAGTATTGGGAAGACCTTCTTCAATTGAATTGGATACCCATGCTCCATTAATCAACCTATGAATACCAGTTCCGGATGCAACCCAGATGCTGCTATCTCTGGAGATAATCATCTTTCTGGCAGTTTCAAATTCAGGCGATTGAACAAGCGACCAATTTTCCCCATCGTATTGTATAATTCCTTTGCTTCCGCTAATCCAAATGTTTCCATTCTCCAATTCAAGAATAGAGGTTGAGAAACCCCATTCAAGCTCTTTCTTTAAGTCAAAACTCTTTTTAATTCCTTTTTTGAAAACCATAACGTCAGTAAAAGTTACGATCCATACATCCTCATTTCGTGCCTGAATAATATCTGTAACTTCACATGCTCCCGGAGTTAATCCGTCAATTTTCAGATCTACAGCCAATGTTTCAATGTGCTCTCCATCATATCGAATAAGTTTGGATGTTCCATTCAAGTCCTGAAGAATAATAAAACAATTCCCATTCTTGTCCTGGTCGTAATACCTTACCTTTTCTTTTCCAAAAGGGAAAGTAACAGTATAACTTTTATCAACCGGATTAAATAATGCAAGTCCTCCTGCTTCGGAAATCCCAACAATCAGCAACCCATTTTTAAGAGAACAAATATCTCCTGTAAACACCACTGGATTAAATTGATATGATTCCCATTTGTCATTCGACCAAAGAAAAAAGGAATCTTCCGCTGCAAACCACAATCGACCCGTTAAATCTTCATGGATTTTCTTAAAACGCTGACTTAAGTCCGCGCTTGCTCCTATCCTCCTCCACAAAGTTTGAGTAAAATGAGCAAGCCCTGAGCCAGTAGCCAGCCAGAAAGTACCATTTGGCTCAACAACAACATCATTAAGTACACGATTTAATATTCTGTTTTTTATTACAGGTGTTTCCTTACCCTGCTGAATATGAAAAAGGTTCCAATCTCTAATTATGCTATTCAATGGAGAGGGCGATTGAATCCCTTTTATTATCCAAAGAGAGTTATCAGGTCCACGCCATCCGTAGTGAACTTCAGCTGTTTGTGAAGTATATAGTTCTTGCCACGTTTTGCCATCGAACCCGGCAACAACATTATGCTTTGATTTGGAAGACTTTGATATAAGAGTCAATTCTCCATTTTCTCCTTCAAAAGGCTTGCTAAAATGGTATAATCCGTACGATTTGGGAACTTGAAAATCGATCCATTGCTCCTGAAAATTGCAGGTGTCGCATTGAACTAAGTACTTTGCAACTCCATCTTCTCCGGTAATCCAAACACTTCCATCCTGAAAAGTCGTAATGTCAATAAACTGCCCAATTTGAGATTCTTCTGCCCGCTTTATGATTTGTGTCTGTAGTTTGACTTTATCAAACTCTTTGAGATCACCATCTCTTATAAAAAGGAGTTTGTTTCCGATGCCTGGTATTGGTATAAATGGAACTCCTACTTCAAATTCCAGATTTTGCCATTTGTCGTTTGAATTGAAAAAAACATTATCCAAATTTCCTTCATCAATACTCCATAAATTTCCGGAGAAGTCTTCATATGTTCTTCCAAGAATTCCTGATGGGCTGATTGTATAATCAAAATTATAACCATCATATCTTGATAATTCGGACATAGGCCCGTGAAACATTGTAATAGTGTTATTATGGCTTTTTGTAATGCTATTTACCCACGAAATCTTTAATCCGTTTTGGGAGGTAAAAAATCGTTGCTTGACTCCTTCTTGTGCCTGAACATTCAGTGATAGTATCAGAAAAAATAAACTAATTCCCCAAAAAGTAATTAAGTTTTTCAAAAAAGCTGTTATCATGACACATAAAAATTTATGGGTTGAAATAAATCTTTTTAAGTTGATTCAAAGATAAGAAATTTATTGAACAATAATTCTAGATAAATGACTTAAGATTTTTCTAAAAAATCTTGACAATTCTAATCTTATATTGCAAATTTATCATATATTCGCATGCACTGCAATTTACATATTTTTTATGGAAATATTCAAAGCTATATATATTACGGTATTCATAGTGCTCATTTCCATTCTTCAAACCTTCGCAAACGAGGATTATTCTCAAATAGCAAGGATTTCACTTGAATATTCACCCGATGGGCAACAGCAAGACTCAATATCGGGTATGGTAACCGATAATAGTGGTGAACCTCTGCCAGGAGTAACTGTGTTAATAAAAGGCACAATCAATGGAACAACTACAAATATAGATGGACATTATTCCATTTCAAATATTTCAGATAGCACCACATTGCAATTTTCATTTGTGGGTATGAGTACACAAGAGGTACTAGTAGGGAACCAAACAATCATAAACATTATAATGATTGCAGATGCGATTGGACTTAATGAAGTTGTAGTAATTGGTTATGGTTCGCAAAGCAGGAAAGATGTAACCGGTGCAATAACAACATTAACTGCTAATGATATCGAAAGTATGGAGGTTACTGGTATTGATAAGTCAATTCAGGGAAAAGCAGCGGGTGTCTTTGTTACAAATAATACTGGTGAACCAGGTGGTGGTGTTACCATTCGTATTCGTGGCGCAACTTCTATAAGTTCAGGTAACGACCCGTTGTATGTTATCGATGGTATTCCTTTAGCAAATACGCAAACAAGTAACCGTAATATTGGTGAAAACAGGGTTAATGGCATGTCTCAAATTAATCCTTACGATATTGAATCCATTGAAATTTTGAAAGATGCTGCCGCCACTTCAATATTTGGAGCTCGTGGCGCGAATGGTGTAATACTGATTAAAACTAAAAGAGGAAAAATAGGAAAAGGTGAACTTACAGTAGATTTTAATATGGGCATGTCTCAATTAGCCAAACGTTACGATTTGTTAGGAGCTTCTGATTATGCAACCTTAGTAAATGAGGGCAGGGCTCAGCTGGCCGAAATTGAACCAGAATACTCTCCTTACTTTTCACAAAGCTTTATAAATAATCCAACAGTTAATACTAATTGGCAGGATAAAATCTTCAGAATAGGAAAAAAAGAAGAAGTTAACGTTTCTTTTATTGGTGGAACAGAAACAACTAAGTATATGATTAGTTCTGGTTTCTATAATCAGGAAGGTATCATAATTGGTTCAGATTTTAGTCGCTTTAACATTCGCGCAAATGTCGACCAAAATATAGGAGACAAATTTTCTCTGGGTACAAATTTGTATGCATCTGTTATCGATCAGAGACGGATTAAAAATGATGGTAGTCCGGATAATGCTGATGCATCTAATTACAATCATATCTATGGAGGATCTGTTCTCTCTACAGCATTAGTAAAAGCTCCTACAACTCCTGTCTATCTGGCAGATGGCACCTACTCTAATGATGAAGCTCAGATGGAATATGGAAACCCTGTAAGACAGGCATTAGATGTTAATATAAACAATAAAGTAAATCGCATTATTGCTTCTGTCTATGCGAAAGTAGATTTATTACCAGGATTTAATTTCAGAATTCAAGCATCGGGTGATGTCCGTAATGAACTGGAGAACTGGTTTGATCCACCAAATCCAAATGCATTTGAAGGAACTGACTGGAGAGGGCAGGCTTCTCAACGCACTTTTAATCAAAGAGTATGGACATTGGAAAACTATTTTACTTATAAACTAGACATTAATAATCATAATTTTACATTCCTGGTTGGTAATACGTTGCAAGAAGTTATGTGGGAAAGTAGTTTTATTCTGGTAAGTGGTATTGTTTCTGATAAAATTCAAACTTTAAATGCCGGAACCGATATTGATGTAGCTATATCTGATAAACAAGCTTATGGTATTAATTCTTACTTTGGAAGAATTGATTATAACTATAAAGGCAAATACCTTCTTTTGTTGAATGCTCGTTATGATGGTTCATCAAGATTTGGTAAAGGAAACCGCTACGGATTTTTTCCATCAGCTTCGGTTGGTTGGAGAATATCAGACGAATCTTTCCTCGAATCAGCCAATTTCCTATCTAATTGGAAATTACGTGTTAGTTATGGTATTACTGGGAATCAGGAGATATCAAATTATGCATCTCGCGGGATAATGAGTATTGGAACAGGCACAAATATTGGTGGTAATTATACAGATGAAACTGGAGCAATTATCTCAAGCCTACCCAGCCCGAATCTGAAATGGGAAGAAACAACTCAATTTAACGTAGGTACAGATGTGAGTTTATTTAAAAGTCGTGTAAATTTTACCATGGACTACTATATAAAAACCACAAATGATTTATTGTTTCTGGTTCCAGTACCTAGTACAATGGGGCTGAGCCATAAATGGGAAAATATAGGTAAAATGGAGAACCGGGGTATTGAGTTTAGTGTGAATGCTAACATTATTACCAGCGATAATTTTAACTGGAATGCTGATTTTATCATTTCAAAAAATGATAATAAAGTTCTTCAACTGATGAACGACAAAGATGTTATCGCGAGTGGTGCAGGTGGCAGTAGTATCGCCAGAGTTGGTGAGCCAATTAGCTTTTACTTATATGAACGTGAAGAATATGTTAATCCTGAAGATGGAACTGTTGTTATTGTTGATCAGGATGAAAGTGGAGGACCACCAGACGAAGATGACCGTATTATAGCTGGTAGTCCGTTCCCGGATTTCTATGGAGGTACTACCAATACACTGTCTTATAAAAACTTTGATTTATCCATATTCCTTCAGTATTCATACGGAAATAAAATATACAATGCAACAAGAAGCTGGATTGAAACATTGAAACTTAATGACCGTACAATTATTGGAACAAATACAACACAAGCTGCTTTTGATAACAGATGGCAACAACCAGGTGATATCACAAAGTATCCTGTTGTAAATTACGATGGTAGAGATGATTCATATACCCTGCCTAATACAGGTTGGGTAGAAGATGGTTCTTATTTAAGGTTAAAAACATTGACTCTTGGATACAATTTCGCTCCAAATGTTATATCTAAACTGAGGTTAAAATCTGCAAGGATATACGTAACTGCAGTCAATTTATTCACATTTACCAATTATTCAGGATTCGATCCTGAAGTTGACCACTTTACGGGAGTTAATGGCGGGGCTAACAGTGGCCTGCTAAGAGGTTATGATTATGGCTCCTATCCGCAATACAGATCATACATAATTGGAATGAAAATATCATTTTAGATTAATATAAGTTAGAATGAAAGATATTTATAAATACATATTGCTTTTCTCCGCACTTACACTCTTTAGTCAATGTCAAAAAGTACTTGAGCAAGATGTATATTCCGGCGTCGAGATGGATGTATTTTACGATTCACAAAGTGCAGCTGAAATGGGTATCACTGGTTGTTATAATAGATTCTTTAATGAAGGTGGCTACTCACAGCTATGTTGTTATTTTCAAGTATCAACGGATGATATTAAGCAACCAATAGGTTGGGTATCTCAATTAAAAGACCGTGCACAATTAGGATCTAACTCATCGATTCCAGGTTTTGATACACCATGGGTAAAATTGTACACTACATTAGCCAACATTAACTTCTTTCTTGAAAAAGTTCCTGAAATACCTAATGATAAATTTTCTGACAATAGGAAAAAAGAATTATTAGCAGAAGGACATTTTCTACGTGGTATATGTTATTACTATTTAGCCATGGCCTGGGGAGAAGTACCAATAGTTCTGAAACTGGAAACTGGCAGCTCGGAAGACAACCAGATTGCTAAATCTTCTTATGCAGAAGTAATAGAACTTGTAAAAGCCGAACTAACAATTGCAGCTAACGACCTCCCTGCAGTATTGGAAAATTATGATGATCTTCCTGTAACTAACCAAAGAAAAGGCAGGGCCAGCAGATGGGCTGCAAAAGCCTATTTAGCCCGTATTGCATTAATGGAGGAAGATTGGACTACTGCGCTGGAACTTTCAGACGAGATTATAAACAGTGGGATTTATCCTCTGGCAACATCATGGAGGAGCATTTTTGAAGAACCGATGAATTCTTCGGAATCAATTTTTGAGCAGCAGAATGATTATTCTCCTGGTTTCTTTGGTTCTGGTATATTTGGCTGGTTTATGGGTTTCGATTTTGAGTTCACTG
>Ga0222693_100067_pt1 | contig 50629 bp, 35 predicted proteins | sample AntAcemetage1331_FD_179840 | JGI IMG/M metagenome (GOLD analysis project Ga0222693, IMG submission 179840) | Saline water microbial communities from Ace Lake, Antarctica - #1331 | ecosystem: Environmental > Aquatic > Non-marine Saline and Alkaline > Saline | place: Antarctica: Ace Lake... | reverse complement strand
AACACCGGTGAATGCGTTCGTCTCGTTCTTCTTGTCATCTTCTGCTCCATTTGTTAGTCCTTCGGGGACTGGTAAAGGTAGCAGATTAACCACTTATAGGCTTGTTCAAATTATTGGGGCCACTTCTAACTGAAGGAAACTAAAAGTAACTAGGTAAGGAAAGGCTACTGATGTATTCTTATAGTGGCGGTTATCTCGTATTTTCGAGCAATATTTTTACTGTAAATGTCCTACTTTTGTAGGATTATAGGCACATGGAAACCAATTTCACCATTCTGGCCATTGATGACGACCCTGCGTTGCTGCGTTCTCTAAAACGAATCTTATCTCCTGAGCCATACCGACTTATAATAAGCACTGATCCCGAGCAAGCCCTCTCCTTGCTTGAACAGGAGAGCATCAGCCTAGTTTTACTCGACCTGAAGATGCCGGGCCTGGGCGGCATGGCTCTTTTACATGACATCACCTCACTTTACCTGGATATGACTGTAATCATGCTGACCGGACATGGAGGGGTCAAGGAGGCAGTTGAGGCTATTAAGCTTGGCGCTGCTGATTTTCTTGAGAAACCTTGCCCACCGGACACCCTCTGCCAACGCCTGGCAACCTACCATAGCATCTGGCAGCAGCGACAGCAGGACAGAAAAAAAGGGGTGCACACCTTTAGCTATTCCGAACTTGTTGGAGAGTCTCCTGTTATGCAAACATTAAAGTCCCTGATTGTCCGGGTTGCTGCTTCCGACGCCACAGTCTTGATCCAGGGCGAGTCCGGAACCGGAAAAGAGCTGGTGGCTCGAGCCGTCCACCAGCACAGTATCCGGAAACAGGGACCTTTTGTCCCTGTAGATTGTGCCGCAATCAGTGAAAGCGTGCTGGAAAGCGTGCTCTTCGGTCATGTGAAAGGTGCTTTTACCGGGGCTGATCAGGCAGCGACCGGGTTAATCAGAAGTGCCGAGAATGGAACGCTTTTTCTTGACGAAATCGGCGAATTACCTCTCGGCATGCAAGCCAAACTCCTTCGCACCCTGCAGGAACATGAAGTACGACCAGTGGGCAGCACGAAAACGTATTCTGTTAATTTTCGCATTGTTGCCGCAAGCAACCGAAACCTTGTCCAAGAAATGGCCCAGGGACATTTCCGTAGTGACCTCTATTACCGGCTGTCTGCCATCTCACTGGAGTTACCGCAGCTTCAGGAACGTATTCATGACATTTCCCTTTTGGTCCACCATTTTGCGGCTCGCCTCAGCTCGGAGCACCCTGTCGACATCACCCGGGAAGCTATGCAGTTGCTTGAACGCTATAGCTGGCCTGGAAATGTGCGGGAACTGGAAAATGTTATTCGGCGGGCCATCACCCTGAAAGAGGGTGACAGGATTTCCATTGCTGACCTTCCGGCAACTATTGCCATAGACAATAGTGACGCCGCAGTTATCAGACCGACAGATGACTCTCTGGCTGCGTATGAACTACTAGCCCTGAGAAATGCCCTGGAGAAAAGCAACAATAACCGACGGCAGGCGGCCGGGCTTTTGGGAATTGGTGAAGCGACCCTCTACCGCAAATTGAAACAATTCAAGCTCTCATAATAAGAGGCCGTGGCCCTGCCATTCCTCTCATTGCGAGAGGGACGACCGACTACCACCATTGTGCTCCAGAAACATTCCGGGCTGCGATAGGCAGGATATTCGTATTCAAGCCACCAACAGAAACAGAGAAGCCACTCTCTGAGACTGTCACTTTTCGTTACGCCTCAATATGGCACGATCTTTGAATAGCCAGGGATACGGAAACCTTCCCTTAACCAGCAGGACCCAGTTATAACGGCCAGCTGGAGTATATAAAAAAGGGATACAACATTTATCCAAGCAGTAAACAAAATGGAGAACAGATCATGAAAACCAAAATTGCCACCTTGTTGGTCTTTTTTTTGACAGGAATATGTGCCATGGCTTCTGCTGAAGCACGCGACCTGGATGCGATTCAGAAGGAAGGGGTTCTACGTCATCTCGGCGTTCCCTATGCAAATTTTATCACCGGAGACGGACGGGGACTGGATGTTGAGGTCATGCAGCTCTTTGCCCGTGAGATCGGTGTGGAGTACCAATACGTGAAGACCAGCTGGAAAAGTGTTATCAATGATCTGACGGGTAAACAGGTCAGCTCTGATGGAGACAACGCGAAAATTTCAGGAGACGCACCGGTTCGCGGCGATGTCATTGCCAACGGCCTCACTATCTTGCCCTGGCGACAGAAGGTGCTCAATTTTTCAGCCCCGACCTTTCCCACTCAGGTCTGGTTGATCACCGGACCCAGGTCGCCCATGACCCCTATCACCCCAAGCGGTGACATTGACAGGGATATTGCGGCAGTGAAAAGCATGTTGCCTGGCAAAACAGTACTGGGCAAAAATAACACTTGTCTGGATCCCAAGCTCTACTTTTTAGAAGATGCCAACGCAATAACCAGCCATTTCGAGGGGGGACTGAACGAACTGGCTCCAGCTATAATGCAAGGAGACGCAGATACAACCTTGCTTGATGTGGCAGATACCCTGGTCGCATTGGCCAAGTGGCCCGGACAGATCAAGGTGCTGGGCCCTATTTCCCCACAGCAAGAGATGGGTGTAGGATTTCGCAAGGATTCAGCAGCCCTGCAACAGGCCTTTACTACATTTTTTGACAAGATCAGACAAAATGGCAGCTACAATGCATTGGTAGAAAAATATTACCCCGATGTCTTTGATTACTATCCGGACTTTTTTAGCACAAAATAATCTGAAGAGGGCCGCATGATGCTGAAACAGAATCCCCAGAGCAAACAGTTCCTGCACAGAGCACCACAACAGATGCTGGCTCTGTTCAGCATCGCAGCTCTCATCTGCGGCCTGCTCGTTACAAACTATTTGGCACAACGTTCCCTGCAACAGGCCAATATCCAGCGCTTGCAGCAGAACCTCGAAGAACGTAGTAAAAGTATAAGTTATTTTTTCAGTGAGCGAGAGAATGAAATTCGTGATCTGGCTCTATCCAAAGCGGTTACCGGATTTTTTTCTAACCGCAATCTGGGAATGACAATGGCCTACGGCTTGCGTGCCAGCCTCAACAATGTCAGCAGACTGTTCCATCGCCGCATGCTGAACTCTCGCCTGGGTGAAAATCCAATCTACACCCATCTGTTTTTAATGGATAAGAGCGGGGATGTGGTTGCAAGATGGCCGTCAATTGATATGGCTGAATTTCAGCCTGTTCCTGAAGATCCAGACAATAATGATATCACTGTCACAAGCCATAGATCCGGTACTATCTCTTTCACCGCTCCTGTGCTGTTGCACGGCACACTACAGGGCTACCTCCGTGGCTGGGTGAATTATGATACGTTGATCAACTACTTCATGGATTCTACTTCTGGGCTGCTCTTCATCGCCGACCATGACCGGCTGGTGTTTCAAACTAAAGCAAACGTCACATTGCTTACCACTGTCTTAAAAAAACTCTGCAAAACAGAATCCACCTGGCCCCTCCAACTACCTTATATTGATCTCATTGAGACATCAACGGTGAAACATGAGTTTGCAAAGGAAAGTTTGCTGACCCTGTTTTTTGCAAATATTCCCGGATACCAGATAGATTTATATTTTGCTGAACAAAGCAGCTCTGTCACCGAGCAGCAGGGCATGATACGTATCATGATCGTGCTTGCTTTCTTGTCCATCGCCGTTTTTCTTATTGCTGTCACGATTTTGCGCGCCAGCACAAAAAGTCTTGTCCTCAAAACATCACTTTGGGAAGCCCAAAAAAGAGAAAAAGCTGTTGCTGAAAAAGTAGAAGAACTCAAACTTATCATTGACGGTGCCCGGCTGGGTACCTGGAACTGGGATATCAGCAGTGGGGAGGTGATCTTTAATAAACGCTGGCTGGCAATGCTTGGCTATAATATGGACGAAATAAATCCCAATGTTGACAGCTGGAAAGAGCTGGTTCATCCCGATGACTGGGAAATGGTTATGGAAAATCTCCAGGCACATCTTAATGGAGAAACGTCTGTCTATTCTGTCGAGCACCGGCTGCGCCACAAATCAGGGAAATGGATATGGGTCCTTGATGCAGGAAAGGTTCTGAGGCGTACTCAGACAGGTGAACCTCTCCGGGCATTTGGGATTCATCTCGATTTGAGCGAGCAGAAAGAAGCACAGTTACTCCTTGGCAAAGCCAAAGAAGAATCAGACACAATCATACGTAACTTCCTGGATACTCTGATTGTAGTAGACAGGAACCTGACTGTTACCAGGGTCAATCAGGCTACTTGTATCCTGCTCGACTACAGAGAGGATGAGCTGCTTGGTAAGCCCATCGCCATGCTCTTCCATGACCCTGAAGGGCTGGTCCAGGAAACCTTTTCCTTTTATGCTGCAACCGATACAGATCCATTGCGCCGCTGGGAAGCGTTGCGTAATGTCGAGCTCTGCTACAAGGCAAAAGATGGCAGCCAGCTGCCCATGTCCTTTAATCTCAGCACCCTACAGGACGAGCGTGGCAGGATTAACGGAATTGTTGCCGGAGCGAAAGATATCTCCAGTCTCAGGGCAGCCATGGATAAGATTGAACATCAAAAAGAATATATTGAAAATCTCTTTGATGTAGTTCCAGAGGGACTACTGGCCATTGCACAATCAATGGCAATTGTTGAAAGTAACAGAGTATATGGTGATATTATCCAGCTCTGGGCATCCCGCTTTAAGATGGTTGAAGATGAGCTGACCAGAGAACTTCTTGCCGGAATGAAAAAAAATTTACCGGAACACAAGCATTTTACCCTCGCTCTTTCACACAACAGTATGACTGCCTTCTTCAACTATCATGCTACCCAAGTTCCGTCGTTTCCAGATATTGAATATGTTGTCTCCATGCGCGATATCACTGAGGAACGTAAGGCAGAGGCTGCAAGGAAACTACTGGCCACCGTCATCGAACAGACCACCGATACGGTTATTATTACAGAACCAGACGGCGTCATCCGTTATGTTAACCCGGCAGCGATGCAAACCAGCGGTTACAGTAAAAAGGAACTCCTTGGGGAAAAAACATCTTTGTTCAAGAGCGAGCAAACCGATCCAGCAATTTTTCAGGACTTGTGGCAGACCGTCACCAAAGGCAACGTCTGGTCTGGCCGGCTCACAAGTCTGAAAAAGAACACCACTTCCATAGAAGAAGACGTTACCATTTCACCGGTGCGTAACGAGGAGGGTGATATTACCAATTATGTTGCCATTAAACGGGATGTGACCAAAATGGATCTCCTGCAGAGACAATTGCTGCAGGCCCAGAGAATGGAAGCCATAGGCCAGCTGGCAGCCGGTATTGCCCATGAAATAAATACCCCCATGCAGTACGTGGAAAACAATATCACCTTCTTTGAACGTGCTTTTCAGGATATCGCCGTGTTACTTGAAGACTACAGAGAGCTGCAGGAGTTACCGGAAGTGAAACTCAACACAGAGGCCAGGAAACATTTAGAAGCCGTTGATCTGGACTTTCTCATGGAAGAGATTCCGGAAAGTATCTGTGAGGCCCACGACGGAATTAATCGGGTGGTGAAAATCGTTTCTGCCATGAAAGATTTCAGTCACCCCGGTACCGATGACAAAACAGCAACCGATATAAATCGAGCCCTGGAAAGCACGATAACGGTATCTCGTAATGAGTGGAAATACGTGGCTGAGATAGATACCGATTTCGATCCGAACCTGCCCATGGTGCCCTGCCTGCCAGACCAGCTAAACCAGGCCATGCTGAACCTGATCATTAACGCTGCCCATGCCGTTGAAGAAACGGGTGCATCGGTCTCGGACAATCCCGGTCAGATCAGCATCAGTAGCCGCCATGACGCAAAATGGGCAGAAATCCGCATCAGCGACAGTGGCGGTGGCATTCCTGAAGAGATTCATGAACGCATATTTGATCCTTTCTTTACCACCAAAGAGGTGGGAAAAGGAACTGGCCAGGGACTATCCATTGTTCATGATGTGGTGGTTCAAAAACATGGCGGAAGCATTGATTTTACAAGTGCCCCCGACCAGGGAACAACCTTTATCCTCCGGCTGCCGCTCGAACCAACCGAAAACACTGAGGAAAAAGCATGACCAGAAAGACCGTTCTTTTTGTTGATGACGAACAGAAGATACTCAAAGGGCTGCGCCGCATGCTCTATCCACTGCGCAAGGAGTGGGACATGTTTTTTGTCACAAGTGGCGCCGAGGCCCTTGAGACCATGCAAGACAACAAGATCAGCATAGTGATCTCTGATATGCGCATGCCGGGCATGAATGGTGTCCAGCTACTTCAAACTGTACAGGAACGTAGCCCCGAGGTCGTCAGGGTCATGCTCACCGGTCACCCTGACACGGAAACCTACCGTGAAGTTATGACCATAAGCCATTACTTCCTCTGGAAACCAACCTCATTTCAAGAATTTGAGGCACTGCTTAGCAGAATACAAAATCTTGAGGGAATTTTGGAAGATACAGCACTTAAACAGCTTGTTGGCGGAGTCACTTCCCTGCCATCCCTGCCCATACTCTTTACCCGGTTGACCACACTCCTTGAACAGACAGAAACAGACTGTGCACAGATTGCAGCGCTAATCAAGGAGGATATGGCCATGGCCGCACAAATTCTGAAGCTTGTCAACTCCGCTTACTTTGGTTTGACAAGAAGGATTGAGACACTGGAGGACGCGGTCACCTACCTTGGAATCCAGACGATAAGCAGCCTTGTCCTGATGCAGCAACTGTTTTCCCGGTGTACCGATAACGAATTCCGAGAGTTTCAACTTGATCAGTTATGGGAGCACAGTTTCTGCGTCGCAACCCTAGCCAAGAAGATCGTATCAGATACAGAACATACACCACTAATCCAGGAACACGCCTATCTCGCCGGCCTGCTCCATGATATTGGAAAACTGTTTCTTGCCACCCAGCTTCCTGAGGGTTACCGAAAGATTATGGAAAATAGTGACCAGAACGATAGCCCCCGTGCAGAGGTTGAGCTGGATATACTTGGTGTTGATCATTCGGCCATCGGCGGATATCTGACATCTCTTTGGGGGCTCCCCCGAAAAATTACCGAGGCGGTGACTTTCCACCATACAGACTCCCTGGAAAACCCATCCAGCACATCACCTGTTTTAGACGCAATTTGGCATGCCAACCGCTTGTGTCGTGGCGATTACAGCAAATCTGATAAGCATAAAGAGCTTGTGATGAAGTGGCAGCATAAACTGGAAGAGTAAGTAGCTGTTGGCAAAATTTCAGCCACCGGCCAGGCGGTATTTTACTCTTTCCCCAAAACAATACAATTTATGGAGAAAACCATGGCCTATCCAATTCTATTTGTTGATGATGATGCGACCTTGTTAAAAAGTTTCAAGAGAACCTTACCCAAACAGTTCAGGGTGATAACTGCTAACAGTCCAGAAGAGGGCCTGCGCATACTCCAGGAGCAAGGCCCATTTCCGGTGATCATTTCCGACATGAAAATGCCAGGGATGACTGGTATTGAAATGCTCATTCAGTCGAAGAAAATCAGCCCGGATACCGTTCGTATCCTGCTCACCGGTTTTGCGGACCAGCAAACTGCCGTTGACGGGGTCAACAAGGGTGACCTTTTTCGCTTTCTCACCAAACCCTGTGATATCGAGACCCTCAACCTGATTCTGCGCGCTGCAGTACGGCAACATCAACTCATTATTGCAGAAAAGGAAATTCTTGAACGAACCCTTTTAGGTACTGTCAGGGTACTGACCCAGATCCTTACTCTGGTCAACCCAACGGCCCAGGGATGTGCCAGCCGCCTTAAGCGCTACGTCCATCATATTTCCAAAAATTTATCCTTGGAAGAAGATAAATGGCTGTATGAAATGGCGGCCATGCTTTCACAACTCGGCTGTCTGACCATTCCGCCTGAAGTTCTTACCAAGCACGTAAACGGAGCCAAACTTTCAGACTCGGAAAGGGAGATGGTGGAGCAGCACCCTTCTGTTGCCACCAAATTCCTGATGCACATCCCGCGCATTGAGGAGGTTGTCGAGATGATTGCCAACCAGAACAGGCCATACTCACAATTTCCAAAATATTCTGATCCAGAAAACTATGCAAAAGCGCAGCTCGGTGCCCAGATCTTGCATGTGGCTACTGATTTTGATCGCTTGCTCAGAATTGGCATATCTCCCCACAAAACGCTCAAAACTCTGCAACAGGAAACAGAAGAGTACAACCCGGTCTTAGTTGAGTCTCTGCACAGTTTTAATTTTGGCCTGCAGAATATGGTGAGCATGAACATCCATTGTCTCGAGTTAAACACCAGAATGAGTCTAGATGAAGATATTTACACCTCCGCAGGCATGCTGTTAGCATCCAAGGGACAGAAGGTAACAGAAGCACTTCTGAGAGGTATGCTCAATTATTCCCAGACCGTTGGTATCAATGAGCCATTTATGGTGCTTGTACCTCTTCTGGAGATATGAAATAAATGCTTAAAAAATACAACATGCAGCACTCCGGCATAAATCAAACTATCCTTTTTGTTGACGATGATATCAACATTCATAAGGGACTGAACCGGTTGTTCAAACAACAACAGGTAGCCTGGGGGTATCGTTTCGCAGCCGGAGTTGCAGAGGCCCTTGGTATCATGGAAGAGGTTTCCATAGATGCGGTAATCTCTGACATCAAAATGCCCAATCAAGATGGTTTTGATCTGTTAAGTCACCTGCGGAATAGTGTCACGTGGCAGGACCTGCCCATTGTGATACTCACTGGAGTCGATGACCCCATGCTCAAAAGCAAGGCCCTTGATCTGGGAGCCACTGATCTGCTGAATAAACCCATCAACCCGGATGAGTTGATGGCCCGCATCCGTTCAGTGCTCTATCTGAAAAATTGTCAAGACAAGATCAAATACCAAAACAATCATCTTGAAGATCTGGTCCGGCGGCGCACTGAAGAATTAGAAGCAAGCAAAATTGACATGATCTGGCGACTGGGTAAGGCAGCCGAGTTTAGAAGTGAAGATACTGGTAATCATGTTATACGGGTCAGCTATTATTCGAGAATACTGGCAGAACAATTGGGTATGTCCCAGGAAGATCAGGAAATGATTTTGCTCACCAGCCCTTTGCATGATCTGGGCAAGATCGGCATTCCGGACCAGATACTGATGAAAAAAGGGAAGCTAGATAATGATGAATGGAGAACCATGAAAATGCATTGCACCATTGGTCAGGAACTGCTCCTTACCCTTAATCCTCTGCGAACTCCCACCTTCAATAATAAAAGAAACATGATACAGGAAGTTTTAGGCCGGGATGACAATCCCTTTTTACAGATGGCTTCAGAGATTGCCGGATTTCACCATGAACAGTGGCAAGGAAAAGGCTATCCCTTTGCAGTACAAGGCGAAGAAATACCACTGACAGCAAGGATCGTTGCCATTGGTGACGTGTATGACGCCCTTAGAAATAAACGGAGTTATAAGCCTGCACTGCCACATGAAGAGGTCCTGACTCTTATGCGCAAAAAAAACGGAAGTCACTTTGATCCTGCTGTTTTTAATGCCTTTGAGCAATGCCTGTCCGAATTTATTGATATTCATCACCAATATGGCGATTCCTCAATAAAAACCGATCCATCCCTTTAATTCTTTACCGTATTTCTTCTTGCCCATTTGATATCTCTTTTTGATTGGTAACACACCTTAACATACTGTCTCGTTTGTGGGACCGGCGGCCGTGCAGATAAAGATTTGGACGTTTGTCATGTGGTAAAGTTGCCCAATAGCCATATACTGCATTGAACAAGGCACTTCCAGCATCTCGTGCTAACTCAGGCTCCACCATCAGTGTCAACCAACTTGGAAGGTAGGAATATTGTAGCGTCACAGTCGCGATGTCACCGGCATGAATAAATTCAACCGAGTCTACTGCGGAAGGGTCAAGCCAGCCAGTCCCAGTCGATGTTGCTATAAGCAGAATCGAGCGGTCAAAGGCACCAACACGTTTCAGTTCAGCCAGGGCAATCTGCGCGCGTTCTTCTAAAGTATCACCTGTATCGAATCCAGCATAGACCCTGATTGGCTGCATTGCCTTACGTCCAAGCACAGCGGCAATATCTTCTTTTGATGGGCCATCCGCGACAAAACGTTTACCGTTCCTTCCTATATCTAGCCAAGAGATGAGTGATTCAGCACTACCTGATGCCCTATTGTCTTCTGGTTTTTTATACTCAACATCCAAGATTCTATTCATCGCAGCAAAGGAATCATCCATTATATCGAGGGATTTCTTAAGAATGATCCCGTTAACAAATGATATCAAAAGGAACACAAGTAACGTACTCCCTATGACAATCGCGATCCGGCGTGGAAAGTATTGGTTAATTATATTCACCCCCCTGTTTGAAATCGACAGGAGTAATCGTATGAGCAAAATGATGAATAGTGCCGTAGCGATAGAAATAGAGACCACGCCGACTTGATAGGAGGTCTCGAGCGGTGCCATCTCCATTCGAAGACGGATGGAGTCTTGCCAGGTAGACATCCGATTGAGAGTAAAGATTGAGGCTATGGTCAGGATGGACAATAGAATCCACGTTGTTACTCGTGCCAAACGTCCAGTAGCTTCCTTTAACTCCATGAACGCCCACACCCTGTGCCCAAACCAGCCAATGCTATAACCAGTGACGAAAACAACGCCAGACATAACACCCTGAACGACATATTCGCGTGGCAATAGAGAGGGGGTCAAAGAGACGCAGAAAAAAACTAACCCCATAATCAAACCAGTAGTAGAAAAAGAATATGCGATTTGGCGGAGGTTGACCATTTCAGTTTGTCCTGAGATTTCTTTTAGGGTCTCGTGCAGCTAACACAATATCGAACTAATTCTTCTAAACTTCTTTTTACATAATTTGAGAGAGAGAGGCTTCAGTAAATATTGTTTTTTAGTCAGTTGGGGAGTAATTACAACATAAAAAGAACAAAAACGGACAATTACCAAATCTACCATGCAATCAAAATCTTGAAGTTACAGAACCAAACCTAAAAGAATTTCTGATTACATACAAAGCTCAGCCATTTTTGTCTATCATCCCCTCGGAGGCTGGAATCTAGAGGGGTGGCACGAAACTGGCTCCCCGCCTACTGAGCAAATTCTTCTTCGAGAGGGAGAGGCTGTGATTTATTAAGGGTTCCATCGATCTGCAAATCCTGCTGAGTTGTAGCCGGTAGCGACACAGTATCACTGGCTTCATCGAGTTCAACCTGCCATGGTAGCCGAACTGGAGCAGTCTCTCCATAAGCTGGTTTGGTGGACGAAGCTTCCACGGTAGCTTGCTCGTCAATCGCTATCTGTGCTAATCGAGCCATTGTTTGTTTCTCTGCTTTTCCTGTTACGGGAAGACCATTTGTGGACTGAAACTGCCGAATGGCTTGTCGTGTTTTCTTCCCCATGAGTCCATCAGCAGTGCCAGCATCATACCCCAGGGAGTTAAGGCGTAACTGGAGCATTTTGAGTTCAACGGAATACCTGGCAGTTGTGTTGCTTTGAGATGACCTGCCATTAATTTTGACCCCTGACACGGCCCCACGGTAGGCCCCTCCCCCATAAGCCTTTGATTTAAGCCAGCATGAATGATCACTCATGTAATAATCAAAGGCTCGGCACTTATCAGACTTCATGCACGCTTGTTCACAGGATTTTGCCGATTTCGTTTGGAATTGAGTATAGTCCCCCCCAGCACGTCGTATATTTTGTGATACTTTCATGATACCTCTGGCATGCACAGAAGAGGTTATAGGGAATGCCAATGCTATAATAGAGCAGATAATTAAAAAATTCCTCATTAGAAACCTCGGTAGTTCTTAATAGTTATTTATTGCTGAGAAGAAAGCATCTTTAGACTTCCTTTAGAGAATGTCTTTGCCGCGCTTTAAAAAATCTACAATGCGGCTTTCCACTGTAGCTTCGTCTTTCCCGCAGGCACTGCAAAGTATCAGCAGTGTTAAACAGAGTAAACTGTAAAAAACCCAGTTGAGCAGTGATCTGTCATATCTCGGGATCTGGACTTCCACACATCCTTGATAGCCACAATTGACTGATATCATCCAGTAATGATTACATAGAATATGGAATAGTATGATTTACAAACGACCTAATCTAGTAATAATCGTATTCATTTAGTGGCAGCAACGACCGTGAATTCAAGTCCGTATATTTCGTATATGTTAGTTACAAGCCTGTCGCAATGCACCTTCTAATTCCGCTCCCCACCAGAATGTCATGGGAGGATTGTTCTCATCCACGTTCAAGCCGAAAACCATAAAGTCATTCGTTCTTGTAATAACAAGAAAATAATCTGATCCTTTCTGGATAATTGATGGTATTTTGGTATTCTGCAATTGTGTACACGACGGTTGAAACTCCTCCGTACGAATATGAAATTGCTTTTCACGTTCATTTCTCAAAACCGCCTGCTGCCGTTCGGGGATAACTGCTGAATAATAGCCAACAACAATCCCCACCAGCAAAACAAGGGGATAAAGAACAATATTCTTTTTCATCTGGATTCCTTTTACTATTATCTGGTATTGTTATCTAATGTATTCGAAAATATGCTCTTTCTCTTTTATTTCTATACTGTAAACAGCATTACCCTCGAATACTTTTCATGGTATCTATTTCGTCTTGGTTCCTGTGCTATATCTGAAAGATAGCCTCTAAATGCGGGGCAATAAAAGGAAAAAATATGCAAATCTTTAAAACACCTGTCTTTTTTCTATGTCTTTTCTTTGCTGGCTGCGATTCCTCAGGTGGCGGTATACTCAGCCTGAGTGATCCTGCCATGAGTGAGAAGGTTGATTCGGTATCCATGGCCCCCATTGATCCAGCTAACATTTTTCTGCCCACTGCACTTACACTGCAGGCTACCATACGGGTAAGCAACGCCCCAACTGATACAACAATAACAGCAAAGTTTTATTTTGGAGAAGAAAACAGAAAAGAAATTGCCCAGGATGCGCTCACCACAAACGGGAGCGGCTATGTGAGTTTTGCCCTCGATCCTCCTGAAAGTGGCTGGCCAATGGGGGCGTATCAGGTGGAGTTTTACCTGAACGGGGAGATGAAAGAAAATCTTACTTTTCACATCAAAAGCAAATTGCAGCCCGCAGAAGCATCCGCCCCCACAACTCCTGCAAAGGGTGAGCGAAACTATACAGTGTTTGACGATAAGCAATTTGGTTTCAGCATGGAGTTGCCAGACACCTGGAATTTTAAGCTTATTGGTGAAAGCAGTGATTATCTGTTCCGGGGGCCGCAGCACAGTGAAGAGGGCGAAATTGTACTTATTATACAGATTATTGATACACGGCAGCCCCCCTACTCCAGCCTTGATATCGAAATGCTCAACCAGTTTAATACAATCCGCCAGAGAGATAAGGCAAAGATTGTAAAAAAAGGCGAGTTGCAGGTGGCCGGAACCAATGCCCCCTATTTTCTGGCGACATATCCCGCAAAAAGCCAGCAGGACAAACTAGTTTCATGGGGCCAGACACAACTTGGCCTGCAAAACGGCCCGATCATTCTTCTTATCAGTTATGCTGCCCCAAGAGCGATTTACCAGGGAAAGGTTGGGGTGTTTCAACATATGATGGATAGTTTTCTTGTACGCACACCGAATCCTTAGCATCCAGAGCAACTTTTTACCGTAATTTTAGACAGATAGTAGATATACCATTCATCATACACGGCCACTTCAAAAATTTGCGAGGATTGTTCTGGCAATGGCATAGATATCTATTTTTTCGTTTGGCGGGAGGTTCCCCGCTGAAACATTGATAGAAACATAGACATTTTTTACAATAAACGTGAGACTTCCCCGCTGGTAAACAGCTTGTATGGTATGTCCATTACGCTTTAAGGTTCGAGGATCCGTTTTCAGGTAACCATAGGCAATATCCGCTCCCGACAGGTCAAGTTTCTTGATCTGTCCCTTCATATTATGTTTCTGACTCCTTGTCTGTAACCTCTTATGCATTCCATTAATGTGGGTATTCCAGGACTCATCAGTGTCTGGAAATTTTGCATCAATTATCACACTCACCCGCATGGTTGTCTGAAAACCGCCATTGCGTTCCCATTTTTTCTTTAACACACGTGTTTGTCTTGCATATGCCGGGTGAGGTCCATTTGAATCCAAGACATATCCGCTCAAACCATTAAACAGAGGCCGAACATCTCTTATAAAATTTTTGTTTGTAAACGCTATCATCTGAGCAGGAACTTCCATATGAGCAGTCAGATTGGCAGCCATTTCACTGTTCAACTGAGATTCCCAGTATTGCATACGCCCCTGGAGTTTCTCCTTCGATTTGGACAAATCAAAATATAAGCCCCATTTATCTTGATCATACGGGCCTTTATATCTGCTTGAGAATCTGACATCATCACCAACACGACAGTCTACCCAACCATTTATGGTTATATAGAACGGAGCGTTAAAGGCAAAGCCTCGGACAATATTATTCAATGGCTTTTTCAGCTTCCCAATAAACGCCTTATGGGCATTACCAATTGTCATAGCCTGTACATTGTAATTTTTGACTTCATCCTCAATAGTTTCCTCTTGTCTCACTTCTCTTTCAGAGTACTCTGGCCACCATCCCCCCACATGAATAATGCTTTTTGTATACCATATGGTGTATTTTTCTTTCTTCTTTTTCCCAGTCATACGATCATAAATCGTTGTGGTACCAGTTTCTACCTGTCTGGCACACACATCCTTATCTACGGCACCTGACAGTAAACCGCCTATTTGAGAAGAGTAACTGTAGGCCTGGTAGCCGCACAAATCAGCATCTGCACGTATTGCACCACCACGTTCTCTGAATTGTATCTGTTCCCTGATCTCAGCAAGTGAAATATTATAGAGTTCTTTATCTTTTAAATCCCACCTAGCTGTTACCTCACCTGCAGAACCGGTGTCTGCAAACTGACCTTCGGGGGAAATGAGCTGTGCAAGAAAATCCTGTGTGCTTACTATGCTGCGATCCAACACCTGACAGTTTTCCGCGATCCCTGGAGAGAGAGACCTTGCATCGCTTACCAAAAGAGCAAGATCCGGTGACATATCCGCAGTTGGTGACGCCATTTTTCGCCAGTCTTGAAATTTGATGGCTACGGTTTTGTGAGCCTCATTCAACTTTCTCAGATCATACTCATCAATTTTATACTGAACCGTTTCCCTAAAGGCGATTTCCATATCCGTTTTGGTGGTAGGATCACCATTTCTGTAAAAATATGAGAGGAGACTTTTCGATTGAGCCAGGATAGCATCCTGCTCACTCTTCAGTCTTTCAGCATGGGTAACAAGTTGACGATGCTCCCTGAGCAGGTCCGCTCCGTTCTTATACAGGGTGTTGGATAATGCCGTATCCGTGCTAATCTGCTGACTCTGTTCCCTCGCCCCATCAACAATTTCTCCCCCACCAAGCAGAGGATCAATTGCTGTTTTTATATCATCACATTCCCCTTTGTAGGCAGTAAGAACAGTCAGCATCTGTTGCAATTCTTCTCTGCTGCTATTCAGAATCTCGGGATCACCACCGTTGGCCTGATAATTATTCAGTGTTGTTTTCGCCAGTTTGACCGTTGTTGCTGTAGCCAGGATTATTTTTCCCGAGTCGGCCTTTAATGCTGCGATACGATTCGCATCCATATAGGGTTTTGCCTTATCTGCGGCTTCCAACAGCGAGTCGGTTGAACGCAGATCTTCCCCCTGGATCACCAAACGGTTAAAAACTTCAATATATTGTCTATTCAGGAGGGCAAAGCGTTTCCCCTTAGCTTCAGACTCTTTCTGCAATCTTTTAAACTCTGCTTCCCTAGTTCTAATCTGAGCAAAAAGTGCTTTTAACTTGGATACTGCAGATCTTCCCTGTCGCTCCTGCTCCACTTCATTTTCAGCAATAATACGATTTGACTCCATCGTATCATGAACCAGTCCTATGGTTGCTTCGCTCAACTCGAAAACGTTCAGGGCGTCTCCTGCAAGGGGAATACATTTCGCGCCATTATAGACACCAACCAGCACTCCTTTTGTAACGGCACGACGCCAGGCCTTGCTGATTACGGCAGGATCATCTCTTTTCCCCCCGGCGGCGACATATTCATCAAGGGCTTTTTCATATTCTTCTTTAGTGGCATTCTGTCCTTCATTGTATATGGATACAAAGCCAGCAACACCTGAAAGATTCAGAGCTGCATTTTTTAAATATGCAGAAGTGGAAAAACTCGTTTTTTTGGTTTTTTCATCGTAATAGTAGGCATTCTGACGAGCATCCCATATGGACATTATCTGACCAATGACTCCTGCGGCCCTCTGGGTTTTGCGATATCTACTATGACCAGCAACAATTCGAGCCTTATTTTTGTGGGCTTTTGCAAGTTCCTTTTGGATTGCATTCTGATTCTTTAATTGAGTCTGGGCCTGCTCTTTAACATACTTCATGCCCCCTTCACTTAGGGTAACCGGGGTTTTTGAACCATTCGCAACCGCTATAATTTTACTGGCACGTGCAGGATTCGAATGAAGTGCACTTGTTATTTTCCTGTATTTCCCTATGGCCTTACGATTCTTTACCGCACCACTTTGAAGATCTTTAATATGTTGCGCATTTCTGTCCAGTGCACCTTTAACAAGATTTTTGGTGAGCGCGTCTAGGTGCATTTTGTCACCGGAGATATCGCTGCTTTTTCCCTCCAGCATTCTCTTAGGATGATAATCCTTTAATCCCGCCTTCAAGAACTCACTCTTACTCACTAGTAAAACCCTACCATCATCTGCAGGATCCTCTTTACTGAGTTTTCCTTTCTTCTTCACCAGAGGAGCTTTTTCAGTGAGCTGTGGTGCTACTTCAACAGTAACGGCAGAACGTCCTGTACTTGGAAACATCCATAAACAGAGAAGAAGGATCATCAAAACAAGATGACAAGAGTGGAGAGGTGGCTGGTTGTTACCTGTTCTGAGAATCATCTGGCACCCTCCAAAATTCTGTTTTTCACTTTTTCAACATAGGCCCGCAAATCACTCTCTACAGTCTTGTCGTCAAGAATCATAAGCGTCACCAATAATGCTGTATCTGTTTCTCCCTGTGCTTCCTGTAAGGTTGCAATGATTAACTGGAGAACGGGGTCCTCCCCACGATTTTGCATGTCCTCATTGATTGCTGCAATTGCCAGCTTCTCCTTTTGAGATGAAAAGGCAATAAAGCTCATCTGCACAGCTGCTGCTCTACGCATCTCAACTGGGCAAGCTGCCATACGCTTTCCGGCAAGAGCAAACGCCATATCAAAATTGCCTACCTGATAATACGCGTCCACCAACCGTGCCAGGAGTGGATCTTCTGAAAAAGATTCAAACACAGATTCGTACAGTTCAATGGCCCATGCAACAAGACCGGCCGAACCTGCTTCCATATAGGCATCTGCCAGATCAACAGTAATTCCTTTATTATCAGGCAGTCCCACAGCCGCTTTTTCTAGGTAATCAATGGCGCTGGAAAGCTTTTCGCGATCTTTTTCAGCCACCGATTCAGCAAACAGATGCGCGCCACGGTCATGCCAGACCAGGGCATTTTCTGCCATATATTGTTGGATTTTTTTCTGTTCTTCTGTCTCATGCTGTTGTGTGTCTTCAGGGGGTGGCCTATCTGGCTGAGTTGCTAACCAGTCAGCACGAGCCGTGACTTTCGCTATATCAGTAGCATTTGCGTCAAGGGCACAATATTTTCTATATGCCTTAACCGCCAACGCCGACTGACCCAGCTTTTCCAGCAAGATCCCTAAATTTTTGTATGTGAGCGCATAGTGCTCATCCACTGCAAGGGCCTGATCATAAGCCTGGAGTGCGTCATCCAATCTTCCACGTTTCCGCATAACCAGACCAAGATTATTTAAGCTCACCAAATTCGTGGGGTCTTTCTCAAGAGACAAGGTAAGAAAACGCTTAGCCTTCTCCAGCTTACCCTCTTGAGCCAATCTGGTTCCCTGCTGTTGCAGTTCAACTGCGGTCAGTGTTGTAAGGGCTTGGAGTGAAGAATCATTTTCCTCTGCTGGCAGTAGAAATGGAGATGTGCCAGTTTCCGGTAAAGAAACTGATGCCTCTGAAGGGAGAGAAAATATAGAATTTTGACTATCAGCAAGGAGTGGCTGAACCGGAAATAGGGAGACAGAGAAAAACATCCAGCTTAAAAAACAGACAAATTGGCGGAAAGAGATCATTGCTCTCCTTTTTTTTTCCGGGAGGAAAGCTTTTTAAGATCAGCTTTGGTCAGCAGATCTTTTTCTGCATCATATACATCGTCAAATAAGGCCTCTGCGGGCATGTCTTTAGCACTTGTGTATTTGTAACTTTTCACACCGTATCGCAGTACACCTATTTTGCGTAAAATCAATATCAATTGGCTAAATATCTTTTTCATAAATTTATTTACTCTCCGGCAAAAGATATAGAAAAAATCACACATTACCCCGTAAAGGGTATTTTGACAGGAATAAAGAGAAAAGCGATTAATGAATGTCACTGGGAATAAGAATTTAGAAGAGCTGTACCTTAAAATATGAAGAGCACTGTTTAAAGAAAAGAGGCCACCTTTGTCAAGACAGAACCGTGCAGACTATTTTCCATTTAAAGACCAGTCGTAATCAAGATATTTCACATTGATCTGGCCTGTATGAGCAGCAAGTTTCTTTTTCAGATTTTCGCTGGCATATTGTGCAAAGAAACTGACCGGATCGTTTTGAAAATCCTCTTTAAACCATTTAAAGATGGCGCTGACATAGAGCGTGGTGCCTTCCAGCCGGTTTTCCTGGGTATCATTTATAAATGCCCTGGCACCATCATCCAATTGCTGATCCAGTGTTGAGCCGGAGTATGGTTCAGAAACGAGGGGCGGACAACTCTTAGAGGCACAATTGACAGCGAAATGAACTCTTGGATCCTTAAAGGTCGGTCTCAGAATATCGTGCTCGACATTATCGAGGGTATAGGTTTTTCCAGCTATTTTTACAAATTTGATGGACCATGGCTTTGAAAAAAAACTCCCAATATCCTTGATGGAAGCAGGCGGTTGGCCAGTATCAAAATTCTTCAGGATCAACTTGATGGTGTAGGCATTATAGGCATTAATATAAAAGGCAAATTGATCGTTTTGTGCCATCTGTGCGGGGTCAGTGATGGCCAGATATGCCAGATACGCATCCAGCTGAGCCTCTTTTTCCTTCAGACCGATATAGTCCACCTGTCCATCTTTGACATATTGTTGCAACAGTTCGCCGTAAAGATGGGTTTGATCCGTCGCCAGAGCCGATCCGGCAAGAATGGTGGTGAAAAAGATAAAACCTACGATACAGATAAATTGCGCTACAGGTTTCATTTCTTTTGTCCTTGAATAAAGGTTAGCAGTTTTTTCACAGCCAGAGGGAACAGCCCAAGGATAACAAAGGAGCCGATCAAACCGGGAGAAAGAATCCCTGATAAAGAGTCTATCTTGGCCAGCTCTTTCCCGGCGTTAACGAAGACAGCCGTGCCAGCCAGCATGCCAAGCTGAGAGACCCAGTAAAAGGTGAAAAGTGACATCTTGGTCAGGCCCATCAACAGATTGATCACAAAGAAGGGAAATACTGGGATCAGGCGCAGGGTAAAGAGGTAAAAAGCACCTTCTCTTACAATCCCATCATTGATGGTGGTCAGCTTGTCGCCGAATTTGTCCTGCACCCAGTCGCGGAGAACAAAACGGGCCACAAAACAGGCCAGGGTGGCACCGATGGAAGAGGCAAAGGAGACAACAACAAGCCCTGTGACAAGACCAAACAGAGCTCCTCCGGCAAGTGTGAGGATAGCAGCACCCGGCAGGGAAAGGGCGGTGACCAGGATATAGATTGCCATATAGCTGCCAAGCACCATGGCTGGTTTTGCATGATACAGATCTGCAAAACGGGCCTGGGATTCCTTAAGATAGTCCAAGCTCAGATATTGCTGGAGATCAAGAGCAAAAAAGATGGCTGCCAGGACAATTCCTGCCACCAGCAGTACTATTTTTTTTATGAGATTCTTATTCATAGGTGTTGTCCTTATTTTCAGCGCATTTCCGATGAGGGATCACAGGCGGCCCCTTTCAAGTTAAAGAAGAACTTCAGTCCTTTTTTGACGGTGGGAGAAAAAATCTTCGGGGAGAAGAAAGAACCGGCAACCCGTTTATTGATTTCCGTAAGCGTTGGGTAGGGATGCACGGCACCAGCCAGAGTGGAGAGTTTTACCTTGCCGTTTAAAATAGCAATCCATTCCCCCAGAAGTTCTCCGGCTCTGGGGCCTACCAGTTGCACTCCCAAAGGTTTTTCAGAACTATCAAGGATCATCTTGATCTTACCGCGCCCCTCCCCTTCTGCCAGAGCTCTATCATTATCTGCAAAATTTTCCGTCCAGATTTGGTAGTCAAGGCCGGCTGCCTTAGCTGCCTTTTCATTCATCCCGATGGAGGCCAGTTCCGGATCGCAATACGTCGCCCATGGCATCCATGTATAATCGACCTTGCGCGGCAGGTGGAATATGGCATTGCTCACCACGATCCCCCCTTCATAGCCGGCGGCATGGGTAAATTGATAGGCACCATTGATATCACCGGGAGCATAGATATGGGAGTGATTGGTCCGCATGCGATTGTCCACCACGATCCCTTTCCTGCTCATTTCAACATCAATTGCTTCCAGACCAAGTCCTTCGGTATTTGGCTTACGGCCAAGAGCTACCAGCAGGGTGGATGCTGTTAAAATGATCTCCTTCCCTTCACTATCTGTGATTTCAACCTGTCGTTCATTGCCAAGATTTTTGATCTGTTTTATGCCTGCACCAAGATAAAAACGAACTCCCTCATCTGCAAGAGCTGCCATGGCAATATCTGCCATGTCCTTATCCTCTTTACTGAGGATCTGGTTGGAGCGTTGGATCATGGTTACCTTGCTTCCCAGTCGGGCAAAGGCCTGAGCCATTTCCACCGCAATGGGGCCAGCCCCTAGAACAATGAGAGATTCAGGAAGAGAATCGAGGTAAAAAATCTCTTTATTAGTGATGTAGGATGTGTTCTCAAGACCGGGGAAGGGAGGCGTTGAAGAGGATGAACCCGTTGCCACCACCCAGTTTTTAGCAGAAACCAGTTTGCCGTTGAGTTCCACGGAATGCTCATCAACAAACCTGGGTGCACCAAATTCCACCTTGGCTCCCAGTTTACAAAATCTCTCCACAGAATCATGGACCTGAATCTCGTCAATGACCGATTTAATCCGGGCTGCAACCTGACTGAAATCAACGGGAGGAAGTTCAATAGCAGGCAGGCCATACTCTGTGGCGCGCTGCATGGTATGGTAGACATGGGCCGATTTGATCAGGGTTTTGGAAGGTACACAGCCATAATGCAGACAGTCCCCCCCAAGGGCCGGCTCTTTTTCAATGATGAGTGTCTTTGCCCCAAGCTGGGCAGCACCTGCGCTTACTGTAAGTCCTGCTGCTCCGCCGCCAATAACTGCGATGTCATAATCAAATTTTGCCATTGTTATCCTCTTGGATGATAAAGAATTATGTTTCTTGTACAAGGTAGGTCGCAGCAGAACAGAAAACCTTACAGGTTTTTTTCAGAATGATAAAAATGTTTCCAAAATCACAGTGCACCGCAATCCACACGAGCAGCTTTGCTAATGGGGTATTGCGGGGGTATCACCTTAATTCGACAAACAATCCTGCCGAATTCCGTTGTCATTTAAAACTGATATTTTCAAGAAATCAGGTAAGAGCAATGTTGATGACACGACTCAGTTCACTGAGGTTAAAGGGTTTCGTAATTGAACCACTAAAACCATACTCCTGACAATTTGCCATGATGGGGTCAGTCGAATAGCCACTGGTAGCAATGACCTTTGCAGAAGCATTTATTTGATGTATTTCGTGAACGGCTTCCTTGCCGCCCATACCACCAGGAATGGTCAGGTCCATGATAATTGCCGTTACACTTCGGCCTTCATCCAAGAGTCGACGATAGCCAGCAAGGGCCTCTTTTCCATCTCTTGTCGTAACCACGGTAAAACCGAGGTGTTCAAGCATCTGTGTGGTAACTTTAAGCACCATTTCTTCATCATCCATGATAAGTATGGTACCGGTTCCAGACGTTGCACCTGGAACAAGTACAGTCTTTTCTACTACCCCTTCCTGGCTGGCTGGCAGATATATGGTAAAGGTAGTTCCGTGTCCGACCTGGGAGTGAACCTGGATATAGCCATCATGTTTATCAATGATTGAATGGGTGATGGCCAGCCCTAGGCCGCTCCCCTCCTGCTTGGTGGAGAAATAGGGGTCAAAAACCTTTTCCAGCATCTGCTCCGGAATACCAACGCCTGTATCCTGAAGAACAATCCGAACGTATTTTTCATTATGCAATCCCTGGAACATAGCCAGCTCATTGTCGACCACATTTTCACAACTGAGGGTGATAGTACCTCCTTCAGGCATGGCATGGCGACTGTTAATAACCAGGTTTTGGATCACCTGTCCCACCTGGCCACGATCAACCTCGACCATCCAAAGATCTTCTGCAATAAGGTAGTTACATGCCACACCGGTACCATGAAGGACAAACTCGGCCGATTCCCGGATAAGCTCAGGTAATGATTCAATCCTCTTAACAGGGTTTCCGCCCTTGGAAAAAGTCAGGAGCTGCTGAGTAAGCTGTTTTGCCCGGTCTGCCGCCTTTTCAGCGTCCAGCAACAGGAGCATAGCCTTGCCATCAGCATCAAGATACTGAGCCGCCAGGTTAATATTTCCAAGAATAGCTACCAGAATATTATTAAAATCATGGGCAATACCACCAGCCAAAATACCGATGGATTCAAGTTTTTTAACCTTTAATAGCTCTGCCTCCGTTTTTCTCTCCAACGTTACATCCTGAAAGACAAGTACTGTGCCGATGATAGAGTTATTTCGATCTCGAATGGGTGCTCCACTATCGGCAATTGAGCGCTGAGTCCCATCTTTGGCAATAAGGGCCGTATGGTTGGCAAGCCCGATAATAATGCCCTGATCAAGGATCTTTTCCACTGGATTCGCACAACGCTTACCGGTTTTTTCATTAATAATATGGAAAACCTGTTCAACAGGATGACCAATGGCCTCCTGTTCCGACCAGCCGGTTAATTGCTCAGTAATGCGATTTATAAAAACGATGACTCCCTGGTCATCAGTGGCAATAACCCCATCACCGATACTACGCAATGTCACAGAGAGACGTTCCCGTTCATCGCCAAGTGTATACAGTGCCTGATCCCGTTCATCCTCAACTTTTTTTCGATCCGTTATATCCCTGGCAACACCGAGGATGACATCTTCACCCAGCATTTCAATCTTGCCGATGTGAATTTCAACAGGAAAAGAGACACCATCCTTACGACTATGAACAGATTCCAGGGTCACCGTCTTCCCTTTTTGCAACTGAGGCCAGGCATTCTCCATATGTTTTTCCTCAACAGCAGTCCTGTCAATTTCAGCAACGCTTAATTGAATCAATTCACTGTGGCTATAACCAAGACTTCGACACGCCTCCTCATTGACATCAATAATTTCGCCTTTCATATTGCTGAGAAAAATAGCATCGGTACTATGAGAAAATAAGGTTTGATAGCGTTGACGGCTTTCCTTCAATTCATGCGTTCTGGAAGCAATCTGTTGTTTGAGTATAACTATGGAAATAAAAAATAGCGCGGCCAGGACAAGTAAAACGATTAAAGAGGTGCGCAACCATCCGGGGATCCCCTGCCCCTGTGGCATATCAAACCATTTTTCCAGTGATTGATAATAAATAGATTGAGGATCTTGTTTCAACTGGTTCAAATGATCGCTGAGGGATGAGAGGAGGTGGTTATTTTTTCCGAGTGGTGCGGCAAAACGAACCTGAATAGGATTAAAAATCATTGATGTTTGCCGGACAGAAAAACGTCGGGCATTTTGCATGGCATACATTCGATTCACCACACCAGCATCGACAACCTGATCATTAACAGCCTGCATGACTTGATCATAATCAGTAAAATACTGCAAAACTACCTGCTGATCGAAGCTTTCCATGAGATCAGCAAAGACTTGAGTGTGTATATCGTTTTTTAAAACAGCAACTGTTTTATCCTGTAGCTCTAGAAGGGATTCAAAACGGTTCTGTTCCGAGCTGTACACCCGACCCCAGTTGGTAAGCAAAGACGTGGTGGTAAAAGAAAACAATTCCCGACGAGCCTGAGAATCTGCGATGGCCACCTGCAGATCAAGTTCTCCTTTTTGAAGACGTTGCAAACATTGTGGCCACGTTCCCTCAATGAATTGCAACTCCCAATTGTTCGCTTCTGCAGCTGAACGGAGCACATCAATCGCCAGGCCCTGAAAGTTTCCATGTTCATCCTTGAAAACTAGGGGCTTATTTGAATACACGCCCACTTTAACTTGCTGAGCCTGTGCCAGGGACGGCAGGAGGAGGAAAAGTAAAAAAATAGGAAGCAGACGTTTGGTCATTTGATGACGGACGTTAAACAAAGGACTCTCCAATGAAAATTCGTGTAAATAAACAAAGAAATCTTCATATTATGATATCTTATGATTCGCTTGAGATACAAGGTTTTTCTGAAAAACAATGGAGACTCCACAAGATGCCCTCAATCGTCTTCTAATGGAACAATGACTCATTTGTAATCCCCCTCCCTTCTGTATTTCCCCTAGTAGGGAAATAGGGGACAATGTCGAGAAAGGGTGAGATGTTCTGGATCGAAATTCTGAGTGCTAATACCGGTGGGGCCGGTATTAGCACTTAGTCAAAACAGTTATGGTGCTGTCGCTGCACTGGAAAAATTAGTCAGTACATTTTTCACTTTCTCTATAACCTTAAGACATCCCTTTGTCTTATGACGATCGGCCAGATACCCGGGATCATTATAAGAAAACCAGACCCGCCCCCCTTCGTCTTCCCATATCAATGCCTTCTGAGGAAGGTCGATGGCCATGGTTTGTCCACATTGCATCAATGGGGTTCCCACCTTGGGATTTCCAAAGATGATGACTTCAGTGGGGCGAAGCTCTTTGCCAACCTTCTGGGCTCCTGCCGCATGATCGATTCTATCAAAAAGGGTCATCCCTTTTTTCTGTAAAATGTTTTCAAGGCGATCCCCTGTTTCCTTTACACTATGGTTGCTTTTTATACTGACAAGACCGTTGTCAGCAACGGCAAGCGAAGAAAAGAAAAAAATTGAGATAATAGTCAGGATGAATGGTCGCATGGTTGTTCTCCTTTGGATGAATTGTAGTACAGTAAATTATATTGGTTCTGCTAACACTGACGCGTTGCCATGTGTATCTATTTTTGTTGTTGATTACCTCGATTTTGTCGTTATACCGTATAGGTGGTGGAGGAGATATTGCCTCCGCTACCTATCCAGTCGGTATGAAAAAACTCACCCCGCGCTCTATCTATACGCTCATAGGTGTGTGCTCCAAAATAGTCCCGCTGGGCTTGCAGCAGGTTGGCCGGCAATCGCTCACTGCGATAACCGTCATAATAAGCAATCCCGGAGGCGATGGCCGGTGTCGGAATCCCAAACTCAATAGCCTTGATCGCAATCCTGCGCCATCCAGCCTGAGCCGAATCGATGGCAGAGCGGAAAAAGCCATCAAGGAGCAGGTTTTCCAATTGCGGATTTTTGTCGAAGGCGTCCTTGATATTGTCAAGAAAAGCGCTGCGGATAATACAGCCGCCTCTCCACATAAGGGCGATGGCTCCATACTGTAAATTCCAGCCATATTCTTTTGCGGCTTCCCGCATCAGCATATACCCTTGAGCATAGGAAATAATCTTTGCACCGTAGAGGGCATCATGGACGTCATTGACTAATTTATCTGTATCCCCGGAAAAAGCAGGTGTCGGTCCCTCAAGAATACTAGCCGCCTTCACGCGCTCCGCTTTCATGGCGGACAGACAGCGGGCAAACACCGCTTCACTGATCAGTGTCAACGGAATTCCAAGATCAAGGGCGTTGATCCCGGTCCATTTCCCGGTCCCTTTCTGGCCTGCAGTATCAAGGATTTTTTCCGTTAAGGGCAACCCATCTTCATCTTTGAACCCAAGAATGAGGGATGTAATTTCTATCAAGTAGGAATCAAGTAAGCCTTTGTTCCAGCGGGTAAAGACCTCCTGCATGGCATCCTCGTCCATGCAGAGTCCCCGGTGCATGAAATCATAGGCTTCGCAGATGAGCTGCATGTCACCATATTCGATACCATTATGCACCATCTTCACAAAATGACCGGCTCCGCCTTCACCGACCCAGTCACAACATGGCTGCCCATCGACCTTGGCGGCAATGGACTGAAAAATATCCTTCACATATGGCCATGCCTTGGGGTTCCCGCCCGGCATGATGGAAGGCCCCCTGCGTGCGCCTTCTTCTCCGCCGGAGATACCAGTGCCGATATAGAGAATGCCCTTTTCAGCAAGAGAAGCGGTACGACGGTTGGTATCACTAAAAAGGGAGTTGCCGCCATCAATGATGATGTCATCTGTATCGAGATGGGGCAGCAATTGGTCAATAAAGTTATCAACCACCGAACCAGCCTTCACCATCAGCATCACCCGGCGTGGTTTTTTTAAGGAACCGACCAGCTCCTCAATGGAGTGGGTACCGATGATATTTGTCCCTTTGGCGCTTCCTTCCATAAATGCATCAACTTTTGATATCGTGCGGTTAAACACGGCAGCCGTGTATCCATGATCGTTGATGTTTAGTACCAGGTTCTGCCCCATGACAGCCAGACCGATTAAGCCGATATCCGCTTCAGACATTTTGTTCTCCTTATTTGAGATGAGCAGTTCGGGGTTTCTTTTACGATGAACCCTTTCTTTACTCTATGATCCATTGTCTCCCATCCTGTTCGATAAAATGGGTAGCTGCCTCCGGTCCCCAGCCTCCGGCAGTATATCCTTTCAGCAAACCGTCATTCTCTTGCTGGCTGCCTGTCTCCCATTCTTTAAGAACAGGGTTGAGCAGCTTCCAGGATGTTTCCACACCGTCTTTTCTCCAGTACAGCGTTTGGTCACCAAGCATGCAGTCCAGGATAAGAGTGGAATAATCTGCATCCATTTTTGCCCCGAAAGTCTCCCGGTAATTCAGTTCCATCTTCAGGGGAGCCAGGCACAATTTTGACCCCGGCACCTTGGCCTGAAAGAGCAAAGAGGTTGCCTGCCGCGGTTGTAGATCGAAAATAAGGATATTGGGGGAGGGTGCTGTCCCTTGCCAATTCTGGGCAAACATGTTGTGGGGAACCTTTTTAAAAACAACAGCAATCCTGGTCAGCTTCTTTTCAAGCCTTTTTCCTGCCTGCAGGTAAAACGGCACACCTTTCCAGCGTGCATTGTCCACTAACAGCTTCATGGCAAAATATGTTTCCGCACGCGATGTAACTGCCACCCCCTCTTCTTCCTTGTAGGCTTTCAGGGGCTGGGTATCCTTTTTCCCGCTGCCGTATTGCCCCCTGACTAGTTGCCCCGGCAAAGTATCCATATCAAAGGGACGAATTGCCTTCATAAATTTGACTTTTTCATCCCGTACCCTTTCAGCAGAGAGTGTTAGCGGCGGCTCCATACCCACCAGGGCAGCAAGCTGCAGCATGTGATTCTGAAACATATCCCGCAGAAGGCCTGCCTGTTCAAAATATCCGGCTCGATGCCCGACCCCGAGTTCTTCGGCAACGGTAATCTGCACATGGTCGATATATTCACGATTCCAAGCTGGTTCAAAGAGCTGATTGGCAAACCTGAACATCAGAATATTCTGCACGGTCTCTTTCCCCAAATAATGGTCTATCCGGTAAATCTGTTCGTCGGAAAGATATTCCAGCATACTCTTGTTCAGTTGAACCGCACTTTTAAGGTCCCGGCCAAAGGGTTTTTCCACAATTACCCGTTGAAAAGGTGCTGCGTTCTGCTCCCTTTGCACCAATCCATTTTCTCCAAGGAGGGAGACAATGGTGGCATACAATGGTGGTGGGGTGGCAATGTGAAAGACAAGGTTGCCGCCAGTTCCGAATGTACCGCCAAGCTCTTCTGTCTTTTCCTGCAAGCGAAGGTATCCGTCATCATGGTCATAACTCCCGGAAACATAGAAGCAGCGAAGGGAAAAATCTTCGATTTCGGGTTCCGGTATATCTCCATATACCTGCCGGATTGAATCCTTTACCCGGGTTCTAAAACTCTTGTCATCCATGTTAGAACGGGCAAAGCCAACGACAAAAAACTCCGTTGGAACCTTCTTGGCTTTAAACAATGAAAAAACAGCTGGTATCAACTTGCGGTGGGTAAGATCGCCTGAGGCACCAAAGATCACATATCCACAAGGACCGCCTGCCACAATTTCGCAGGACTCAGTTTTGCTTGCTGCACTCAATTTGATTTTCATTGAAAAGCTCCTCATATCAGCTGATTTGCTGTATTTTTTTATTACTCCGTCTCAGCCACGGCCTGTAAATCATAATGACGCTTGATAAGGTTTGCCACCAGCCCAGTCCATCCGGTCTGATGGGACGCACCCAGCCCCAGGCCTGTTTCTCCGTGGAAATATTCATAAAACAGCCGTAGGTCACGCCAATGGGGATCGTCTTGAAAAGGACTCCCAGCCGGATGAGATACAACCTGGCCCTTCTCATCCCGACGAAAGCCATCGATCAAACGCTCAGCGATCATGTTGCTCACCTCCCGTAAATTCAGTTCTTCTCCCTCATTCCCCCCTGTATTCACAGTGAAATTGGGGCCAAGGAAACGATGAAATTTTGTTAGCGCCTGTATAATAGAGTAATTGATCGGCATCCATACCGGGCCACGCCAGTTAGAGTTTCCCCCAAAGAGAAAGGACTGTGACTCTCCCGGTTCATACTCGATAAGCGCTTCTCCCACTCCGGGAAGCATCCCCAATTCTCTGTGCTCAGCATGGATCCTGCTGAGGCTACGAATGCCATGATTTGAGAGAAACTCATGCTCGTTGAGCAGTCGTTTGAGGATATGGGGAATCATGGTGTGATCCACCAGGGACAGGAGTCGTTCGCCGTGATCGTTGGTATGAAACGGACAGGCACAGATGCTATGCCCATCGAACAGGCCGCCCATATGGCTATCGAGAAGGGCTTTAAACCGTGGCACACTTTCAAGGATCTCTGCGGTGACAATCTCACAGGCAAATAGAGGAATAAGCCCCACATAAGAGTAGACATCGATGTGATGACGTTTGCCGTCCGGAGTGATGAGGAGATCCTTGAAGAAACCTGCCTCTGCATCCCAGAGTGAGAGTTTGTTTTCCGTATGCCCGGTAATGGAATCGGCAATGGCCAGAAACTGCTGGTAACACTGGATGGCCATATCTTCATATTCACAATCTTCCTGAGCAAGTTCCAGTGCCATACTTGTCATGTTTAGGGCAAACATGGCCATCCAGCCGGTGGCATCGGCCTGCTTCAGACTAAACCCATCGGGGAGCGGCTTGGAGCGGTCATAGACGGAGATGTTGTCCAGCCCCATAAACCCACCCTCAAAGACGTTCAACCCATCGCTGTCTTTCTGATTTAACCACCAACCATAGTTCATAATCAGTTTATTGAAGACCCGACGGAGATAATGCAGATCTCCCTTGCCCTTCTGCTTACGGTCGGCACGAAAAACCTTCAACGCCGCCACCGCATGTACAGGTGGGTTGACATCCTCAAAGTTCCATTCATAGGCCGGTATCTGTCCTTTGGGGTGCAGATATCGATGGCTCAGAAGCAGTTCAATCTGGTCTTTGGCGAAATCAACATCGAGTTGGGCAAGCACCATACAATGGTAGGCGAGATCCCATGCTGCAAACCAGGGATACTCCCAGCTGTCGGGCATTGAGATAATGTCTGCTGCCTGCATATGACGCCAGTTCCGGTTCCGTCCTTTTCGTCGCTCTGCAGAAGATTGTTTCTGGTCTCCATCCAACCAGCGAGCCACCTCATAGTTGAAAAACTGTTTACACCAGATCATCCCGGCCATGGCCTGCCGGAAAATCAACGCATCCTCCTCGGTTGCTTGGGGAAGCAGGTCAGCATAGAAGTGGTCAGCCTCCTGCTTGCGGGTTGAAAAACAGGTATCGAGTTGGGAAAAGGGTGACTCCTGTCTCTGACTGACCAAAACGAGCTCCACAAGGGCCTCTTCTCCTGGTTCGCAGGTGAGTATATGATGCGCTGCAAACTTGGTCCCTTTTTGAGCTGGGTTTACAGCATGTTCCTCTCCTTTGATAATCCGTTGGTGAAAGCCGTCTTTGACATAGGGGCTTGTGTTGACGGTGTTGAAAAGGTGCTGCAGATTGGATTCATTTTCCGTGAACAAGCTTTTTGCCTCCTGCTTGCCATAGAGGGTATAACGGCCAAGGGTTGGATGCTCGGCCTCTACAGCCCATGCAGCATTTCCGGATTTGGCTGCCTGTAGCAATGGCTTTGGCGCTTCTTCTTTGTCCCAGGACCAGGTATTACGAAACCAGAGGGTAGGAAGCAGGTGCAGGGTGGCTTTCTCCGGTCCCCGGTTAATTACTCGTATAGTGGCGTAGATTTTTTCAGGGTTTTCCTTGGCATAGGTGACTTCCACATCCCAGTAGCGGTTTTCCTGAAAAACGCCCGTATCCAGCAAACTAAAAGGTGGGTCGTTACGCGATCTACGCTGATTCTCTTTAGTCAGTAAAGCGTAAGGAAATTCAGTCTGCGGGTATTTATAAAGATACTTTAAAAAACTGTGACTCGGAGTGGCATCCTGATAAAAAAAACATTCCTTAACGTCTTCGCCATGATTCCCTTGGGTACTGGTCAATCCGAACATCCGCTCCTTGAGCATGGAATCCCGGCCATTCCAGACCCCAATGGCCAGACACAATCGTTGCTCTGCATCACAAATCCCCCCCATACCATCTTCATTCCAACGGTAACTGCGGGAGCGGGCCTGCTCATGGTCAAAATGTCCCCAGGCCTCACCATCAGGACTATAGTCTTCCCGAACCGTCCCCCAGGCCCGTTCACTCAGATAGGGCCCCCACAGACGCCAATCTTCAGCGCCAAGTCGTTGTGCTTCAAGACGTTTTTGTTCTTGATTCATTGTTTCATTGCTCCTCATAAACTACCGTTTCGGGCATGTACGAGGCCCTTTTTTGTTGAAACAAAGTTTGAGATTTATGTATCACCAAAGCCATGGCTGGTTGCCGGTCATACGCCAGACTCAACAGATTCGTTCATACAGTAAGTCGAAAATGCAGTACAAACCTTACAGATTTTTTAGGACATGATCAAAATAATGCGAGAAATGGTTCCATCCGGAGTAAGCAATTACATCCATGAAGGGCTAGGCGATGAAGAAAGCGTGGATATCGTGACTACGCAAGCATCTGCCGCAGTACCTTCTGTAGGATACCGCCGTGGCGGTAATATTCCAGTTCCACCGGATTATCCAGGCGTACAACGGCCTGAAAATGCGACGGGATGTGATCGCTACCGCGATCAACCCTTACCGTGACCTCTGCTCCGGGCACGAGATCCGTAGCAAGCCCGTTAATTGTAATCTGTTCACTACCATTAAAATCAAGGGATGTCTCATCTGTACCGGCAGCAAACTGGAGAGGTAGAACTCCCATGCCAACAAGGTTGCTGCGGTGGATACGTTCAAAAGAAACAGCAATGACAGCCTTTACGCCAAGGAGAAATGTGCCCTTGGCCGCCCAATCCCTTGAACTGCCAGTTCCGTAATCGCTGCCTGCAAAAATCACAAGTTGCATGCCGGACTCCTGATAGCGCATGGCTGCATCATAGATACTCATCTCCGTTTGATCCGGCATGAAGCTGGTGAATCCGCCTTCTCTCTCCACCATTTGGTTGCGGATACGGATATTAGCAAAGGTACCCCGCATCATTACCTGATGATTCCCCCGGCGTGATCCGTAACTATTGAAATTTTCAGGGGCTATGCCAAGATCCTGCAGATATTTTCCTGCAGGGCTGTCCGCAGGGATCGCTCCTGCCGGCGAGATATGGTCGGTGGTAATGGTGTCACCGAAAATGGCAAGAATTCTGGCTTTGTGGATATCGGATAGTGGAAGCGGATCAACTGAGAGGTCTTTGAAAAATGGAGGTTCTTTGATGTAGGAAGAGTCGGTATCCCATTGAAACTCGCTGCTGTCTGGAATTTTGAGGTCATTCCAGGTAGCATTGCCGGAAAAAATATCTTGGTAGCTTTCTGTAAAGAGCTCGGCTGTGACGGTCTTAGAACTAATTTTATCGATTTCTTTGTTGGTTGGCCAGATATCACGAAGATAAATGGGTGTGCCGTCCTGAGCTGTTCCCAAAGATTCGTTTTCAAAATCAATGGTAACGTCCCCAGCTATGGCATATGCAACAACAAGCTGTGGCGAACAGAGAAAATTGGCATGAACCAGAGGATGAATCCGGGCCTCAAAATTCCGATTACCGCTCAATACGGACGCTGTCAGTAACTGTTTTTGCTCGATAATATCAGTTATTTTTTCGTGAAGTGGACCACTGTTCCCGATACAGGTGGTGCAGCCGTAGCCGACAACGTGGAAACCAAAATGTTCCAGCGATGTCATAAGCCCAGATTGCTCAAGATAGTGAGTAACAACCTTGGAGCCCGGTGCCATACTAGTTTTGACCCAGGGTTTTGTCTGCAATCCGAGTTTTGCAGCCTTTTGTGCCAGGAGTCCGGCCCCGATCATAACAGCAGGGTTTGATGTGTTGGTACAGCTGGTAATGGCGGCAATAACCACTGAGCCATCTTTGATATGTACCTGCTCACCATTTTGTTCAAAGCACGCTTCCCGTAAGCCCTGACCCTTTTCTATGGAACAGCCGCAACCAGCAGGTATCTGCTGGCAGCCACCTCCTTCATCCCCCCAGCAGCCACTGCTGTTTATATCGACTGTGGCCTTTCTTACTGTGTCTGCCAACTGGGCTGTGAAGGCCTCTTTCATGCTTGTCAGTGGAATCCGTTCCTGGGGTTTTCGGGGCCCAGCCAGACTCGGTTCAACCTCATTGAGTTGTATATCGTAGACAACACTGTACTGTGGTTCCGGGCTCTCCTGGGAGAAGAAAAGCCCCTGTTCTCTGTTGTACTGTTCTACAAGATCAACCAGCCCGGAATCCCTGCCACTTGCATGAAGATAACGAAGAGTCTCTTTGTCCACAGGGAAAAACCCCATGGTTGCGCCATACTCAGGGGCCATATTTGCAATGGTTGCCCGATCCGGCAAACTGAGTTGTTCCAGACCGGGACCGAAAAATTCGACAAAACAACCGACAACCCCTTTGCTACGCAGGAATTCAGTAATAGTGAGTACCAGGTCGGTTGCTGTGATTCCTTCACCGAGCCTACCGGTCAGTTTCACCCCCACAACCTCTGGAATCTGCATGGTATAGGGTTGTCCGAGCAGAACAGCTTCGGCCTCAATTCCGCCCACGCCCCAGCCAAGCACTCCGAGACCGTTGATCATGGTCGTATGTGAGTCGGTGCCGATAACGGTATCCGGATAGGCTAGCAGTTCACCATTTTTGTGAGTAGTTTGAACGACCGAGGCCAGATATTCAAGATTAACCTGATGTACAATTCCGGTACCCGGCGGGATAACACGAAAATTATCAAAGGCCTTCTGTCCCCAGTGCAGCATGGTGTAGCGTTCCCGATTACGTTCGAATTCACGCTGTACATTATAGGCCAACGCCTCTTTATCACCAAAACGATCAACTTGGATGGAATGATCGATGATAAGATCAGCAGGGATAAAGGGGTTCAGTTTTTCCGGGTCGCCACCATGTCTGGCGACAGCTGACCGGAGGGCGGCCAAATCAACAACGGCCGGTACTCCTGTGAAATCCTGGAGAACAACCCGGCCCGGCATAAAAGGAATGGATTTTGGCTCTGGCATCGTCGGTTGCCAGGATGCCAGGTTGAAGATATCTTCTTCACTCACCAGTTCCGTATTCAGATGTCGCAGCTGGTTTTCAAGGAGGATACGGATGGAAAAAGGAAGATGGTCAAGCTCCTCAAAGCCGTGTTCCATCAATGCTCGAATCGAATGAAAAGCATATTTTTTTCCGTTTATCTGCAATTGTTTTCGGCTATTTATTGTAGTGGAGTTAGTCGTTGTCATAGTGCAGTCCCTATTGGTTTGTGTGAACTCATTTCTCTGGAGCCTAGAGTCTCACCCTAATACGATTCGAGATCCGATTCAAATTTAACAAAACATAGAAAAACATGCTGGCAGAACAGTGCAATAGCGATCTTCAGAAGAGAAATTTCAACGAATTTTTTGGAGACCGTTATGGATAATACAAAGGAATACGGCAATATCCCCACTACTCTGTTTGAGTGTATCACATTCACTGTCAGGGGTACTACCTGTTCGTTCAGTTCCAACATTTATTGAACTACTTGCTGAAGCTATAATCACCCAAGCTGGTTTTCAAAATCAAGAGATAGTAAAAATAGGCGTCATCAGAATTACATTGACAGTGACCTAAGGTTCTATCTGTGACAGAGGATATCGTGAGGAAAGTAAGGCAGGAGAAAAAGACGACACCTTAACAAAGACAAAAGCCATACTCCCTCCCGGGTACTTTGCGAAACAGTAACCCAGGGGGAGCAATTGCACAGCGTTCTATGCCGTCTTTGCCAGGGGGAACGAAGAGGGAATTATCCCACAGTCGCCTTTGCCGCTGCCAGGGCGGCATCATAATCCGGTTCCTCACTGATCTCTTTTACATACTGGGCATAGGTAACCACTCCGTTTCGGTCAACAACAATGACAGCACGGCTAAGGAGTCGTAACTCCTTAATCAGGGCTCCATAGGCAGCCCCCATGGATGCATCTCTGTGGTCGGACAGGGTCACAACCGCTTCCACGCCTGCAGCACCACACCAGCGCCCTTGAGCAAAGGGGAGATCCATACTCACTGCAAGAATTGCGACATCCTCTCCAAGGGCAGCCGCCTCACTGTTGAAACGCCGGGTCTCGGTGTCGCAGACGGGAGTATCAAGCGAGGGTACCAGGGTCAGAATCAGGACTTTCCCGGCAAAATCAGTCATGGTTGCTGGTGACAGATCGTTTTTAAGAAGGGTAAAATCTGGAGCCTTATCCCCTACCTTGATTTCATCTCCCACCAGAGTCAGTGGATTTCCCATAAATGTTGCTGCTTCCTTTCGTTCTTTCATGATGACTCCTTTTATATTGAGTAACACTATTGTTCCAAGAAAAGACAGACAGCTTAAATGCTATTTCCTGGAAATTTCATTAAACAGTATGTGTATCTTTTTATAGGAGTCAAACAGAGAAACTCCAAACAGTCATTGTTCAACAACTGAGAGAGATACTCTATTCACTCCTTCTTCCTTATGGGCACGATGTGCAACTCATAATTTGCAGCGTTTCATCCCCATCAATTTACTCCGTTTAGGAGATTATGGTTTATACGGTTCATAATCCGTATACCCTTCAGGGCCAGCTGTATACCAGAGCGACATGTCCTCAGCAGGATTCAAAGGCCAGTTATTCTTATATCTTTCTGGCAAGTCAGGGTTTGTTATAAAGGGCCGGCCAATCGCTATAATGTCAGCATTGCCCTCGGTGATTCTTTCTTCAGCGGTCTCTTTGCTATAGCCGCAGTTCCCAATAATTACACCTTGAAAAAGGGGGCGAAACTCTGCCAGGGTCATCGGGTCACCTTTTTCGTGAAAACCAAAAGCCAAGCCATCCATAATATGAAGATAACCGAGTTTTAGTTTGTTTACCTCTTTGGTGACATACAGAAACAATTCCCGATAATCATCACAGCCCATATCGTTAAAGACCCCGTTTGGTGAGATACGAACTCCAACCTGATCTGGCGACCATACCTCAAGAACCGCTTCCAGCACCTCTCTAAAAAAACGGAACCGGTTTTCAAAGCTGCCACCATATTGGTCATCCCGATGATTCGTAGTAGCATCAAGAAACTGATTAATCAGATAGCCATTCGCGCCATGTACCTCTACACCTGAAAAGCCCGCAGCTTTTGCATTTTCCGCCGCTTTTCGATAATCATTTACTGTTTCTCTGATTTCATCAACAGTCAGCGGACGTGGGGTTTCGTAGGGCTTGCTGCCAAGAGGCGTGTGGATATTGTCTCCATTTAACTTCACTGCAGAAGCAGAGACAGGAAGATTACCATCATGAAAATCACTGTGCGATGCTCTGCCGCAATGCCAAAGCTGTAAAAAGATAGGAGTCCCGGTTGGTTTGACTTTTTCCGTAACTTTTTTCCAGCCCTCGACCTGTGCATCGTTGAAAATGCCTGGGGAATCAATCCACCCAACGCCCTGTTCTGAAACGACTGTCGCTTCGGTTATCAACAGACCAGCCCCGGCTCTCTGGAAATAATGTTCCGCCATAAGTTCATCAGGAACACGATCCTTTCCAGCACGGCCCCTTGTCATTGGCGCCATAGCTATCCGGTTTTTCAGATGAAGATCTCCAATTGCGAGCGACTCAAATAGTTTGCTATCTTCCATACTCGATCCTCTTTTTATTTATTTAATGAGAAACTACTGAGGATTCTTAACTTAATTAATATTTCCTCAAAATTGTTCTTCTAGATTTTTACATACAAAAGCCTACACCGTTGACTACAATGTAGTACCTAATGAGATATATGCAAATATGGTTTTTATCTTGATGCTCATTTCCCCCAAATGGCGACATCTCTAGTGGAGGTTCAAATAACCTTCCTAAAGAATCTCCCCCCAATAGAAATAGAGTGCCAACAATATAAATGATTGTTTTATTGATGACTGAGAAGAAGATAACGGATGAAAACAAAATAGACGGAATCAAATAAATGATCTGCTCTCGAGGAGAAGAAGGTTTTCAGGAGTGAATTATTTTTTCTTTTTACGAAAGCTGGAACCAGCAAGACCTAGTAAATTTGTTCCTAAGAGAAGCATGGTAGCTGGTTCTGGTATAGGAGCACTATTATCGAACAAGAAAGTTCGCTTAAATGTTATCATCTTCACCCATTACTATGTAAATGTTCAGTTCAGAAACAAAATTGTTTTGACCCGTTTTTATATTTTTCTTGAAAAATGTATTTTGAGAGGATACGAAGAGCAAGGTTAACAAACAGACATGATGGGCTGGGTAAGCTTATTCCTAAATCCATTGATTACATATCATTCTGTATCGAGTACATTGATTATTATTTATTCAATTAAAGGTGATTTTTTGCAAACGGTAGTTAAAAAATGGTTTAATGATAAAGATTCTGGATTTCTCGAAAACGGAAAGGGTTCAGACATAATGGTGCGCAAGGCCGACCTTGTTAACTGTAAATTCTTGAAGATTGGTGCAACTGTTGAATTTGAATGTCACATAGATAAACAAGTATTAACCGCTAAAAGGGTCAAGCTTCTGGCTCAGAATAAATTCAAAAACCCAAAAAATAGAAACCCGGGTGGCAAGAAATTTACTTTCGGCGTGATGACCTAAAAGTTTGTCCGAGAACAGGAATTTCGGAGTCTCGTACCTCACTTACCTTTTCAAAATCGAAGATTTTCCCAAAAATAAGCACAGCCATATGTATAATATTGCGAGCATTCTTTTTTGATAATTCTGAAGAATTTGGAAAAAAGGGCATTCTCGGACATCTTCCCAGGAGGTGTCCGATGAGAAGATATCTGCTGGGCAATCAAGAGAGAATCAAGTCTTTAAATGCAACATATTCGTGTGTTACTTTTTTAAGACGGGACGTCCAATATTGCATTTCAAGACCCGCCCCCATACTCGCACAGTCATAATAAAACGTCTGGAAGCAAACTAAACGTGCTCAACCTGGTTGTTTTTGTATACCAAGGTAAACTGATTTGCAGCTGCAGTGAAGCAGTGAAGCAGTGAAGCAGTGTTAAGAATCCACTTTCCATCAGAAAAGGGGCAAAGGAAAAATACACTTACAGGGACGATTTTTCCAGTACTCTCCCGGTTTCAATTTCAAGTGTGTTGAGTGAAAGCTGATAGGCAATAAACGAAGTCGAAAAAGCCCCCTTTGCACGAATAAGATCGGTCTGAGATTCGTTCAGGCGGGTAATTGGTGAGATACCAGCTTTATATGACTTTTCCACGCTATCCCGTACACTTTGAGAAAGTGCATAGATTTTTTCCTGACGGTGAAAAATGGCTTTTGAGGTATCTGCTTCATCGATCCGCTGTTGTAGTGAGGAACGAATGGAAAGACGCATTGCTTCCTGCTGCTGTTCAAGAGCGCGCATTTCAGCCTCTGCTTCCTCCACCTTGTTCACTTTGCGGCCACCCGTAAAAATATCCCAGCTTGCAGCAACACCAACGAAGGAATCGTAGTTCCCGTGGTGTGATACTGTTGCCAGTCCGGTCCGATCTATGTAGTTAACCTCACCTACCATCTGAACTTTCGGCATGAGATCACCTTTGACTGCACGGACCTGCTGTGCCAGGATCAGTTGACCAGATTTGAGAGCCTTATAGTCCGGGCGATGACTCAACGCATAGTCGAACTCTCCCTCCATCATCGGCACTTCCGGAACCGCTCCAAATATAATGGAAACCGGATTCATATCTGTGGGCAACTGCGACTCAGGCAAAGCCATTAGCTCGGATAAAACGGTGCAAGCAGTTTTAAAATTCAACTTGCCCTGCAGAAATGCGCTCTCCGCCTTGAGCGCACGAATTGAAAAGTTATGAACATCGGCTTCAGGCAGCGATCCCACCTTGAAGCGTTTCTGTGCATCCCCTTCCAGATTAGTGTTGAACTTATAATCCTGCTCAGCAATCTTCATGTTTTCTTTAGCCAGTTGAGCCTGCCGGAAAGAAACTGTGGCAGAAAGAATTAGCAACCGGCGAGTTTCATCTGACAATTCGCGGCGTTGTTGAACACCATATTCAGCGCCCAACGTACGGGCTTCCCGAACAAACCCGTCAAAAATCAGCCAGTTGCCTTTCACTCCACCATAGCCCTGACTAAAACTGTCGGACACACGGATATCCGGATAGGCATCCGGATGAAGGCTCATATCAACAATGCCATAGTTTGCTTCTAGCGAAATATTTGGAAAATAGGCCGAGCGGGCCTGTTTCAGCACGGCTTCAGCAGCGGCAATCCGTTGAATGGATTCCTGCACCGAAGGGTTCCCGTCGAGTACCATCGAACGAACTTCAGCCAGCGTCAGGCCATTGCTCTGGGCCATAAGAAGCGATGGTGTGAGTAATAGTAAGAGCAATAGTTTTTTCATTTCAATCTCTCCTTAGAGATGGATCTTATCAACTTTGACCCGGTACACCACCGTATAGGCGACGGGAACGATGATCAGCGTCAGGAACGTGGCCGCAAACAACCCGCCCATGATAGTTACTGCCATACCGGAATAGAGCGCATCGGCCAGCAATGGTGCCATGCCGAGAATTGTTGTTCCCGCTGCCATCAGAACAGGACGCATACGACTTACTGATGAGTCAAGCACCGCCTTGTAGGGCTCCACACCGCGGGACAACTGCAGTTCAATAGCATCGATCAGCACTACGGCATTTTTAATCAGCATGCCGGACAGACCGAGGAAACCAAGGATAGACATAAAGCCGAATGGAAAACCGGTCAGCAGCAGAGCAGCAGTAACACCGATAATCGACAACGGTACTGTCATAAAGATAATGATCGGCCGACGAACAGAATTAAACAACCAGATCAGAATGACGAACATGCCGAGCAGACAGATTGGAAAAGTTACTGCAAGCGGAGCCTGGGCTTTCTGTGATTCCTTGTATTCTCCGGCCCATTCAAAACGGTAGCCGGGTGGCAACTCAATGGCCTCGACCTGATCTTTAAGTTTCAGGCGCAAGGTATCCGGCAATCCATACACCGGATTACAGCGAGCGGTGATGGAGTTGCGACGGTCCCGGCGCATGATGTATGGCCATTCCCATTCGTTCTTCACTTCTGTCACCACCTGACTCACGGGAACAAAGGTCTGGTTACCAGAACTCCAAACCTGGATATTGGCAAAGTTATCTATAGATGTCCGTTCAGCTGCCGGGGGCCGGAACATGATTGGAATCATTTCGTTTCGCTCCCGGTAAAGGCCTACCGCCATGCTGTTGAAATTAAGCTGCAAAGATTGTGCAAGATCAGAACGAGTGACCCCGACACGACGAGCCTGTGTCTCAGAAAACTGCGGCCGCAGTACTTTCACCTGCTGACGCCAATCCAGCCGGGCATCCTTTGCAGTCTGTTCAGCTCGCATAATTTCCAATGCCTGCTGCCCCAGATTCTGGAGCACACTCTTATCCGGGCCAAAGAAACGGGCCTCAACATAGAACGCCAGCGGTGGACCATTCGGAATGGTGCTACAATAGGGTTCTGCATCGGGGTAGTTTTCTTTCAGGTAAATTTCAATCTCGCCAATCATATCCTGGATATCATGATAGTCATGTGTCTCAATAAGAATCATGCCATAGCTGGGATCCATCGTTTCATATTTGTATGACAACATAAAACGCAGGGTTCCTTCACCGGCAAAAGCACTAGTCTGCTTGACGCCATCAAGTGAACGAACGTATTCATCAATGGTAGCCAGATCCTTCGCTGTGCGATCGATGTGCGAACCCGCAGGCAACCAGTAATTAATATAGAAATAAGGTGTTGGTGAACCAGGAAAAAAGGCCTGCGGAACGAATTTGAATCCAAAAACCGCAGCAAACAGCAGGGATAAGGTCACGATACCAGTAAGCAGACGATGGTGAATGGTCAAATGCAAGATCTCTCGATACCGCCTGAACATCGGTTTGTCATAGGGATCCTCTCCATGCGTATCAGGAATTTTCAGGAACCAGACACAGAAAAGAGGTGTTATGGTAACCGCCAGAATCCAGCTAAACAGCAGTGAAATCGTCATTACGTAAAACAACGAACGGCAGAATTCACCAATGTTGCCCGGAGCAAATCCGATAGCCGTGAATGCAAGAACAGAGATGAAGGTTGCCCCGAGCAGCGGCCACTGCGTGTCGCGCACTACTTTTTTGGCAGCTTCTTCACGACTCTCGCCACGTTCTACACGCACCAGAATACCGTCAGCCACCACGATGGCATTGTCAACCAGCATACCTAGGGCAAGAATCAAGGCACCCAATGAAATTTTCTGCAGGGTGATATCCATAACGTACATACCAACCAGCGTTCCACCTATATTGAGAAGCAGCACCGTTCCGATCAGTAATCCGCTCTGCCAGCCCATAAAGAGCATCAGCAGCACAATTACAATCGCGACCGCCTCAACCAGATTGAGCACAAAACCGTTGACCGCTTTGTTTACCATTTCGCTCTGATAATAGATCGAGTCGAGCGCCATTCCCTCCGGACGGGTTTGTTCGAGTTCGACAAGCTTCTGCTTGATGGACTCACCCATGGCTATCACATTACCGCCGACAACCGTTGAAACCCCAATGGCAATGGATGGCTTACCGTTAAAGGTCATTTTATTGAACGCTGGATCGTAGTAGCCGCGTTTTACCTCAGCAATATCTCCCAAACGAACCAGCCGGTCACCGCCGCCAATGTACAAATCGGCAATCACCTGCTCACTATTAAGGTCACCGGTGGGAGTGATGCGAATGTAGCTACCATCGATCTCCACCTTTCCGCTAGGCTGAACAGTATTTTGCGAGGCCAACGTTCCAGCGATCATAGCGGGAGAAATGCCCAGTTCCGTCAGACGGGTGCGCTCGAACTCGACATAAATCACCTCCTGCTGCAGACCCCAAAATGAAATTTTGGCAACATCGTCACACCGGAGTAGCTCAGTCTTGATATCTTCCGCGTAAGTCTTCAGCTCCGCATAGGAATAATTTTCACCGGTCAGGGCAAAGAACACGCCGTATACATCGCCAAAATCATCATTCACGATTGACGGTCCCGCACCGGGAGGGAGGTCGCCCTGTATATCGCTGATCTTCTTTCGGAGCTCATCCCAGATTTGGGGAAGTTCTGTACTCTTGAAGGAGTCATTAACATCGACGTAGACGATGGAGATCCCATCCATCGATGTGGAATACACCTCCTTGAGCTGGCTCATCGACTGAATGGCCTCTTCAATCGGGTCGGTTACTTCTTTTTCAACTTCCGTTGGACTGGCCCCGGAATAAGGAGTGACCACTAGCGCTGTCTTGACCGTAAAATCAGGGTTTTCAAGCCGTCCAAGTTTCTGATAAGACAGAACACCCGCGCCGAGCAATAGAATGGTCATCACAACCATTATGGTTCGTTTTCTTAAAGCAAATGCTGCTGGATTCATGATCAATACCTTTAACGGACAGACGCGGTTTTCAGCGGAAGGTTCTCATAGATCAGACGACTGCCTGAAAGAACCACCAACTCGCCTTCAAAAATGCCTTCCTGGATCACAACACGGGATGCACCGACAAGATCTCCTGTTGTCACATTGCGCTTCTTGGCATTCCCTTTTTTCTCGTCATAAATCCAAAGCACCGATCCGCCGTTAACTCCAGGAGTTAAGGAAGAGACCGGAACAGCGAGAACAGATGTTTCACCTTGTGCATCATCAATCGTAATCGTAGCCGACATACCCGGCAGAACCTTCAGCTCCTGCGGTGCTGCAAATTCGAAAGTAACGCCATAGGTACGGGTGATCTGATCAGCGTTGGTACTCCACTCTTTCAGGCTTGCCGGAAAACTTTTTCCTGGAACTGCAGGGAAACTCACTCGGGCATTCAATCCATTTTGAGCCGAGCTTTGAATCACATCGTTCTCAGAAACATTCACAGTCACTTCCAAAAATTGAATATTATGAAAACGAAGCACAATGTCGCCGGAACCGATCATTTCATGGTTCTCAATGAGCTGTTCAGTAACTGTGCCGTCATAGGGAGCTACAAGTGAGGTGTCGGCTAAAGCATGCTTTGCTATCTGAAGTTGTGCATTCAGACCTTTCACATTTGCCTTCGCAGAATCAAGGACACTTTTGGTATGATCGAAATCGGACTGGGGCGCCACCTTCTCTTTATAGAGATTTTCGATTCGTTTGTAATCTTGCTGTGCATTCTGCTGCATGGCCATGACACCAGCCAGTTGTGCTTCAAGCGAGGCGATACGATCTTTAAAGTCGCGCGGATCAATCTGCATCAGCACATCACCTTTCTTCACCTGCTCCCCAAGAACAACATTCACTTCGGTAAGAGGTCCACCGACACGGAAGGACAGTGCAGTTTCATCCGATGCTTTAATGATTCCGGGAAAGCTTCTTTCCCGAGCGCTATCCGAAGCTGACACCCGCTCAAGTCTAACCGGTCGCGGTGCAAGCTTCTGTTCCAGCTTTTTCTCGGTTTCCAGTTTCGCAGTATCTTTCTTTTTCACTCCCGCAACACTCACAAGAGTAATCCCACAAATGGTCAGAATACCTACCACAATCCCTGTCATTATTTTTTTATTCAAGTTCATTTCAATAATTCCCTAATCTTCTGGAAGCCCCAGTGACAGTTGAGTTTTTTTGACTAATAAATTTTCAAGTTTCTTAAGGTACTCATCCGAGTACTCTTCTGTACCCAACCACCCCAGCAGGGCTTTTCGGTAGTTTGCATGGGCAAAAATCGGCAATTTCATAGTGGTGCTATGTAGAAAAGTATCTTCTTCCGTCATATTTGGATCAACGAGCCTAAAGAAACGTGTCAAGGTATCCATACCTGGAACCAAGATCTGCGCTCGAAATAACTCATAAAGTGCATCGTCGCGTTGCAGCAATTGATAAATAACCTGCGAATGCCAGATCGGACGGTCAGCCCGGAACATATCATTAATCTCTCTGGCAATCAGCGAGCGTACTGCTTCTGATAATTTTACTATCGACGGTGAATCACCTAAATTGACAACAATGTCTATGTCCAGGCCAACCTGACAGCCATTGATAGCATCTTGCACCACTGCTTCAAAAAGAGCGTCCTTGCCACCAAAATGGTAATGAATGCTGCCGATGTTTTCACCAGAAGAATCGGCCACCGCACGGGTAGAGACATTATCCACCCCCCGTTCAGCAATCAGCTCGCCCGCTGCAGTGATGATATTCTGTTTTGTATTTTTACCTGCTGCATATTTACCCATAGCCCCCTCCGTATTTAATCGATCGACCAACTTTAATCAGCCGACTAAATTAGTCAAGTGATTAAATTAATCTTTTCACAGTCGCCCTACTGACCCGCCTAACAGGCAGAAGATCTCCTTCCAGAGTAATAGTAGTTTTTTATTTGCTAAACTATTCGACCTTCTAGCCCATATATTTCATAAGTATTCTGTCACTAAGACATGTTAGGGGAAAAGTTTTTTACTTTCGTGGTATCATTGATTTCAGGTTGCTTGGTCATCTTCTCGATTTGGATATAATTTTCCCAAAATCTGGGTATTCACTTTTAGCGGAGGGTAGAATTAACAATTATTCAGCTTTTAAAAACGTATTGTCCTCGCCCATGGTTGCTTCTGAAAACCAATACTTGGAGTTTTTGTCATGAATGCAATCACAGAATTAAGCGATCCTAATCAAAGGGACGATTCACTATTAGCCATACATATTAGTCAGGTTCCTGTAAATATCGGTCTTATACGAATAGTGAAAGATTTGTCTAATCCGAACAGAGAAATTTTAACGGATGGCTCCTGGTCAAGAGAAGAGATCGATCGCTTGAGCAAGGAATATCCTCAACTTGTTATTGAGTTACAGGTAAATCCAGAAGAAAAGCTTAACCTCCTAGTAGACCAATTCACTGAGTTAACTGATAAGAAATTCGTCTTAGAAAGAATGTTTGACGATGTAGGGGCTGTAAAAAATCGATTGAAGGAGAGGGTAAAAGAAGTTTTTGATGATCAAATCATTTCATTTAAAAATCAAATGACAATGATTTCTTACGGGGTCGATGATCAAATTTTGATCAAAAATGCCGTAGCATATAATAATCTGATTTCCTATTCAATGCAGTGTTATATCCTTGGGATGCTTTTCGTTGAGTATCTCGACGAGTTGAGTGAAAGGCAGAAAATAGTTTTGGGGAAAAGTCTTATCCTTCATAAAATTGGGTATATAGAAACATTGGAGGATTCTGCGAGTTTGCTAGAAAGGACAATAGCAATTTTAGAAAATGGTGGATTTGGTAAGGCAATTACTCAATTTGCAAAGAACCAGGGAACAACAAGATTTAAAGACAACAAATTAAAAGATTTACTCCGGACTACAGAAATTGGCAAAATAATAACTTTTTACTGTAACTGTACCGTGAATTATCCTACGATTACACCTCCGCATAAAACCATTGAAAAACTCGAGCATATCCTTGCGGCGACAGGAAAAAGGCGAGAGATTATGTTTGAACCCACCCTATTGACAAAATTTATTAAAATGATCCATAAAGGCCTTAAGATGCCCAACAATGGTTTTTAAAGCCTCCTTTAACCGCCCGGCCAAGCTGATGCATTGAGTACGGTCTTTAAATGCAACATATTAGTCTGTTACTTCTTTAAGATGGAACGTCCAATATTGCATTTCAAGACCCGCCCCCATACTCGTAGTCGAGTCGATATGTATTGGTGAGGTATTGGTTTTATGCATGTTACTCACGTGCTTTCCCTTCACTGATAGTTCGGCGCTCTGCGGCAATTAGTGATGAAAACCGGAAGCATCCTCACTTGTTAGTGGTTGCTGCATCCGGTGCTTCGAGAGGTAATCAAGTGCCGCCTGCATATCTTTAAGAAGCAGACTGGCAAGATCACGGCTTACCCCGTGGCGCACCAGTATTCGTTGTATCGCTAGATCCTGGCAGTTTGCTGGTAAAGCATAGGCAGGGACTTGCCAGCCGCTGTTTCGTAAGCGATCAGCAAAATCAAACAGACTAAAACCTGCATCAATACCATCTTTCATTTTCCAGCAGAGCGCGGGGATGCCATTGCCTTCACTGCCATTATAGATAATTTCAAACGGCCCCAACTTTTCAATTTCAGCAGCGAGGTATTGGGCTGTTTTATAACAGGCACCATGAATCTTGCTGTATCCCTCTCGGCCCAGCCGTAGAAAATTATAATACTGACAGACAACCTGACCTCCAGGGCGGGAGAAATTGAGTGCAATATCACGCATGTTTCCACCCAGGTAGTTGACCCAAAAGACCAACTCCTCGGGAAGATCCTGAGGTTCGCGCCAAAGAACCCATCCGACCCCCAAAGGGGACAGACCGAATTTATGCCCGGAAGCATTAATTGACTTCACTCGTGGCAGACGAAAATCCCATACGAGTTCAGGCGCACAGAATGGCGCGAGAAAACCGCCGCTTGCGCCATCAACGTGGATGGGGATATCGATTCCAGTTTTTTCCTGGAATGCGTCAAGGGCCGTGGCAATCTCCTGAACTGGTTCATACTGACCAGTGAAGGTAATTCCCAATGTTGGTACCACTCCAATGGTGTTCTCGTCACATCGTGCCAAAACTTCTTCTGCAGACATTAACAGGCGACCATTCTCCATCGGTATCTCACGATGTTCGATATCCCAGTATCGGGTAAATTTATGCCAGCAGATCTGTACCGGTCCAGAGATCATATTCGGCTTATCGATTGGTTTGCCTTCAGCTTTTCGCCTCGCCTCCCAACGACGTTTCATTGCCATGCCGCCAAGCATTGCTGCCTCACTTGAACCGGTGGTCGAGGTTCCTACTGCCTTGTCTGCTTTAGCAGGAGAATTCCAAAGATCTGCGAGCATACGAACACAGCGGGCCTCAATCTCCGCCGTCTGCGGATATTCATCCTTATCGACCATGTTCTTGTCTATGCACTCATCCATCAACTTGTGTACTTCAGGCTCCTCCCAGGTCTGGCAAAACGTTGCCAGATTCTGACGTGCATTGCCGTCCAGCATCAACTCGTCATGAACTGCTGTATAAATCCTGCGTGGGTCATTTTCAGAGGTTGGAAATGTATCTTTAGAAAGCCTGATATCAGACATCTCATTACCATAAAGATCGTCATAGATATTCATTTCCAGATTTCCCCTGTCATTTGCAGCCATATTGCCTCCAGAGTATATTAAATAAGCCGTAGAGAATTGTGTGGTCTTTTATGTTTAATGTGTTTCTTAGATACAATAGAAAACTGTAAATTCGGCCTTTATTTTAAAGTAACCAACTTACCAGCTAATTTAATAAAAAGAGAGGGGCAGATCTTCAAATTCGACATATTCATATGTTACTTTTTAAGACGGGACAACCAATATTGCATTTCAAGCCCCGCCCTCCATTCTCGTACTCGTCCCTATTATGTTGTATATTGCAACTCGTCCAATATGACTATTCTATACAAAAATGGATTAGATAGGTACAGTGATACCTACAAAATAGAGACCGATAGTATGGTAGACGACAACTCCCGGATCGATTCTCGCCAATCACAGAACGTAGGAGAAGCGTGCCTTAATTCTCGGCAAGAAATTCTTGTGCTGCCTGGGGGATTATGTTGGCTTGGGCAGATATGGCTGTTTTGCTATGAGCAAGAATCGATTCCTTGATCTGAGACAGGAGCTTATCCGCTGTATTTTCGTCAACCACCCTTGAAGAGGCATTCGTCCTTTTTGATTGGCCGAGTGTTACATTATCGTCAAATTTATTTTCAGAAAGATTTTTCTCTGGAGAGGGATTGGACCTGCCCTTTTCAGTTTGTTGATGTGAGATGTTACTTTGGGCCAATGCGCCAGTTGAGACAGCTGAAAGTGCCATGCAGAGCTCCTTGTATTTCTTCTATATCCACTGCATTGCAGTGGGTTGGTTTATGTTCGACAATAATTTATCGACAGAAACTGAAGAACATTTAATAGAAAAAACGAAAAGGTTAAAAAAAGGCTTTCTCTTTGTTTGGTTCATTTAAAACATATCAATCGAAAAAAGAGAGGGGCAGGTCTTTAAATGCAACACATTCATGTGTTATTTTTAAAGACGGGACGTCCAATATTGCATTCCAAAACCCGCCCCCATACTCGCGCTAATCCCTACTTTTAGCCCTCCTCATTTTCACGTAAAAAACATGGGTCCTTGTTCAGTAAGTCTTTATCTTAGCCATCATTTCAGCGCTTAATTGTTTAACGAGTTCAGCATTGTATGCCCCGATGGGCGCATAGGGTAGCGGAGGGCCAGGAAATATTTGAGAAGCCGCGATTCCATATGAACGCGATTTTGCTGCAGGGGATCCTTGTTTTACAGCAGGATCGACGTTTGTTGTAAATATCGAAATACTATTGTCACTATTGCGAACGATATCGAACAGACGAAATTGCTGAGGAAAATCTCTTAAAGACGCTGTTTCAACTTCCCAGAAACCCAATTCAGGACGATGAACGGGATCCGGAGAAGGCAATGCGGTAACCGAATTGTAGTGACGATGTCCTGATATCCACAATATCAGATTCGGATAGGTATGAAGCTTGGCGATTAAAGTATTCTCAGTGGGTGATGAAGCGCTGTCCCACATGTAAGAACCAATTCCTATCGGAACATGCGCGGCAACAATCATGAGTTTCCCCTCGGATTGCCCACGATCGAGTTCCCTCACCAACCAGTTATACCGCTCCTGATCAAGAGCACCGTTTGCGCCTGTAGCCTTCAATCCGAATATGCCGTTATCATTATCACTATCGTCAAGAACAATCACCTTGAGCGGAAGGTTCACTTTCGGCTCGAAAGTATAGCAGGCAAATCCGGTTTTAATACTATCCCGCGAAAACCCATGCCCGACAGGTTTGGACGTACTGTTAAAAAATTCGGCTATCCACTCATTTCTGGAAACCGAACGGCGATCAGGGTTTGCATTGATTTTGGGAGGAGTTGTAAAACTGGCCTCTGGTCCAGCAGAAATGATTTTTCCGTATTCGGAAGAAACGTTAACGACACCCATATAGTAACCGGTGCCGTCAATATTTTTGGAATTTTTAACGACATCACCCACATTAAGAACCGTGTCACCGACAATAGTCTTTTTGATTCTTTCCGTTGGCGGGTAAACTCCGGACCAGAAATGATCATGATTGCCGAGAACCTGATACCAGGAAACTGATTTGTCTAGACCAGCAGCCTTAAATGGGCGCACATAATCAGTAGATGCTGTAGATTCGGGATCTGAGTTTGGGGTAATCACCTGGCCGTCAAGAATATCGACATACCATCTAAGCTCATTAAACTGATTGTTGTTAACAGCATCACCCAAAAATATACCAAAGTCGAATGCCTGCTTCTTATTCAGTGCGTTGACCGTCTGAACGGCTGCATCTAATACATGCGTCGTGTACGGTATAATTGCCGAATAGGCCGATGACATAACAGGCTGCCCCTGCAATCCGAAGTAAATCGTCTGTGCTGGCGATTGTATATCGGTGATATGTATATCGCTCATGGTAAAAAACCGCAAAAGATTACCGGTATTGGTAACTGATGTAGCTGTGTATGCTGATGGCATGATATCCAGTCTTTTTTGAAAACCAATCCCTTCGTCCGGCTGCCATTTGCCATAACCATATTGTGAATATTTTGACACTTCACCAGGAAGAATCTTGGGAGAGGTTGAAGGTACGGAAATAGGAGTAACTGTACGGTCAAGCGTTGTAAGAACTTCATCGGCTATGGGATAGCGGGTTAACTGTGTTGACGACTGCAACATATTGGTATTATTTGCACATCCAACGAGTTGCAGAATCAAAATGCTTACAATAATCAATAGACTTAGCTTATTGCATAATTTCATACCTTGTCTCCTTCCGTAAAGATTTGCTCTAAGATTATCTTTGCACCTAGACAAAAGGGAAAAGACTGATTTCACATCATGCTTTGTTGCTAATTAATTGCTCATAGTGTTGTAAAATATAATATTTAAGCTCAGGGGCTAGCGGGGATTACACCACTAAGTTTTGATTTACCGCATATTTGGGCAGCAAGACGATTTTCGGAAAACCGCGCTGCCCGCTTGTCCCTTGCAGCGCCTTGTTAGCAGACATGCTGACCTTTATTTACGACTCTCTTGGCTCAGTAAGTAGTTGTATTCCATCTAGTGTTTCTTTTAATCTTTCGGTGTTTACCTGTCCTATTTTTTCAAAAAGATCACTTTTATCTACGGTATAAATTTGAGTTATATTTATGACACTCTTCTTAGGAAGATTTGCTTCTCCTTTTTTGAGTACTACATTGCCTGGAGAAAGCCCCCTTTTTAGGTTTGATGTAAGCGCACACATTACGACCGTATTAATATTACTGGAGTTGAATAAGTTGTTTTGGATAACAATATGGGGATGCCTATAGCCTGGCGCTGAACCACTAGGCTCCCCAAGATCTACCCAGTAAATTTCTCCTTGTTCGATTACCATGG
>Ga0222693_100061_pt1 | contig 53453 bp, 49 predicted proteins | sample AntAcemetage1331_FD_179840 | JGI IMG/M metagenome (GOLD analysis project Ga0222693, IMG submission 179840) | Saline water microbial communities from Ace Lake, Antarctica - #1331 | ecosystem: Environmental > Aquatic > Non-marine Saline and Alkaline > Saline | place: Antarctica: Ace Lake... | reverse complement strand
CGTCCTGCAGGTAGGTAGCATCGTGGAGCAGCTCACGGCCAAGATCTGGTGCAGATGCAAGTAGGTGATCATGGTTGCCGCCAATGACTAGCTTGTATTTGTGTGGCAGGGTTTTTAGGAAAGTATTGAACCCTGCAACGTCTTGAATGGTTCGACAGATTGACATGTCGCCAGCAAAGATAAGAATGTCGGCGTCCGGTATTTTTACACCCTGGTGGAGCGTATGGGTGTCACTGAATGCGGTAATCTTCACGGTTCAATTTCGTCAATGGATCGAATATCCATCGCTTCAGTTTTGTTGTTGTTGTCAGGGCTGGTAACTATTTTAAACTCGAAGATATTGTCTGAATTCGAGAAGAGGCTATCGGAGCTTGCACTCGATTTGGAACAGTGGAAGAAGACACTTTCAGCTTGGAGCCCATTGTGCTGTAGCGAATAGTAGCGCATAAAACCAAAGCCGCGATCGCTATTGTAATTAATTGGAAAACCGCGATGCCAGTTTGCCCCTTCTTTCTGAATGGGGAGAAGACCAGGGATCAGAAAACCGGAGAGGAAACTGTCCGCCTCCTCCTTGAGTTCACCACTCACATTATTAAAGGCGATCACCTCTACCCGACACCCCATATTCTGCAAAGCCTGAACCAGGCGAATAAAATCACCATCTCCGGTGAGGAGAATAACCTTGTCAAGATTCCTTGCCTGGAGCAGGGCGTCAATGGCAAGATCCATATCGGCATTTGCTTTGGTGGTGAGAATTCCCTCGTCATCAACGAAGTGTTTGACGTATTTTTTTATAACCTTGAATCCGCATTGGCGCAGGATATTGTGATATCGATATAACTTGAGACGATATTCGCGGTCTTCTTTGGTACGTTCGCCATCTTCTGCCAGATAGCAATTGGCGCGGAGCATATTGGAGTTGCCTCGATTGGCAAGATCGACCAAAACGTCGTAGCGCATTCCATATCCGCCGCAAATTCTGATATTCTCAGCATCAACGTATATTCCGGTTTTTAATGTCATAGTATTTTACTGAAGTTTCCTGTAAATTTAAAAGAGTTTGGAGGCCTTGAGGAATTCCCATTTCGGAGTCTACGCTTACCACGTTTCAAATCAAGGTGTGTGAACTATTTTACCGCAGGCATAGAGAAGATATTCCGAGGATGTAAATTTTCTCGCAAAGAAGAGTTGGGACGAAAAGAGAATTTTTCAAGGGTGCCTTCAGTTCTTATTCCATAAACGATCGTGTAGGGCAAGGTTTTTACGATAGATGTTTATGGATTTTCTGCTGCGGAGTTGCTTATTGTATTTAAATTTGGACACTAAAAGATGCTATGATCTCAAAGACCGCTCAAATAGCAGTACTGTATGGCCCCCGGATTGATTCTATGCAGCAGGGGGTGAAAACTCCGGTCGTCAGTCCGCAACTCGAACCGGGAAAGATGACTTTCGCAACGGTGGTGGAGAGTCGTGGCCAGAACATGTTTATGCTGGAGGCGGCTGGCCTTCGCTTTGAAGTGCAATCTCAACTTCCCCTGACAAAAGGGGAACAGATTCAGGTTCAGGTGATGAAAACCAGTCCTGTCCTAGAATTACAAAAAGTTGATTCCGGAATTCCTGCTCAGGTACGACAATCACTTGCTCTTGCAGGCGATATAATAGACGTTAAACCTCTTCTCCAAAGTCTCCAGAAGAGTTTCTTTAGTGTTCCCCAAACTCCTTTATCCACTTCTCCGGCATCAGCTACTATTGCCACTCAACCCGCGGCCGCAGCATTACAATTGTCCTTGGCAACAGCTCAAAAAATGGAGCCAGGAGCGGTGGAGCAGTTGGTTCGTGAGGGGAATTATACGGTGAAGGCAACTGTTCTTGAACATCTGGGTGAAAACAGGATAGTGGTTCGGATTGCAGGAGAATCTTATCAACTTCAGGGCCATGTGCCTGCTGCCCCTGGTGAGAGCAAACAACTGCGATTACAGTCTCTGCAACCGGTACCTGTTTTTATGATTGTTGATGAAAAAGGAGTAGTGGACAAAACCCAACCACTTTCCCTCACCACTCAAACACAATCCCTATCGCCACTGATGCGAGCTCTGCAATTGCCACTGTTTACCGGTCTTGATCTGTTGCCGCCAACTCAGCAGCAGTTACTGCAGAATCTGCAGAGTCTGCATCCGGACAGACTGCAGGAGCCAGGTGCCGGTGAACTTCTGAAAAGCAATCTGGAGCAGCTGGGGATTCGTTCGGAAACACTGGTGGCACAGGGGAGAGGAAAGGATTCGGCAAATCAGTTGAAATCGGTTCTGGCAGAGATAACTCGGATGTTTCAGGGACAGGAGGAGATCGTCGCAACGGCTAGCCGACTGTTGGCCACTCTTGAAGTGAACCAGTTTGCCCAGGCAAGTCTGCAGCAGGACAATGGTCTTCTTTTTCCACTTCTTTACTCTTTTCTTCAAAAAGGGTACTTGATGGTGGATCAGGACAATGAAGCGGATACGGGAAAAAATAGTGCTGAAGATAGCTGTTCCTGCACTTTACACCTTAGCGTGGAAGGGCTTGGTGATATACGGGTGAGATGTGTTCAGGATAAGGAGTCAGTTCGGATTGCATTTTTCCTGGATAGTCAGGAAAAGGCTGATTTCGTTTCCACCTTCGATGCTGAATTGAAAGAAAAAATCAGTTCGGCTCCTCTTCTTTCGCTCAACTTTGCAACCGGAGCTGGTTCTCCTGGTACAGCATTGTTGCAGAAAATTATTCCGGATAAACAGCCTATTGTGAATACCCGTGCTTGAGTTGTTAACCAAGAGAAGTACTATTCAGAATCTCACGGATGTTTTCCAATGAATCCTTTATTCCCAAGGACTTATCCAGGCATTTACAAATTTCGATTGAATCGATCTCGGTTTCAAAGATAGTACAGGTAAATCCTGTTAATAAACTGAGCCTCTTGCAAAATAGATAGGACAAAGAGCCACAACATAACAACACGAAATGATGAAGTATCACGGTATTTTATGGTATTGTTTTGTACCTCCAAAAACAAAACCAAGGAGAATGCTAATGAAGCTCAACGACAAGATATCATGGTAAAAGGGCACGGTAAGGTAACTCAGCATTTAATGTTGGGGGCATCGTCTTGTTCGCCGATCAGCTCATGTGCCTGCTTTAATAAACTATTAGAGTATACAAAATGCGTTATCGTAGCAGGAGATGTGCGCCTATGGGGCCATACATTTTAAGAAAAACAAAAACACTGTAGTCTATAGATGGCACGGCCACTACGATTGCCTATTGCCAATCCCCTTGTATGTCGTTGGCTTTCAATTTCATCTCTTTTGTAAGAAACTCAATGTATACTTTTTTAAGTGAAATGGATGGAATTCTGTCAGAACAGTATTTCACTTACCATCTTGGTAAGGCTCTCGAACCTATATCGTTCCATCCGATAAGAATTCACCTCCGTTCCTTCTCTGCCGTTGTGGCGGAGGATGTAAATTATCCGATTAACACACTGAAAAGAAAATGACAGAAAGAGTTGATCCCCGAACGAAACAGGAACTGAAAGAATTGATGAGTGAACTCGGGCCGGACACCCCACTTCTTCTCCTTTCTAATCTTATTGTGATTGTGCTTGCTTTGGTTCAGGGATGGAACATTCTTCCTCTTCTTTGGGTCTACTGGTGGCAGAATATTATCATCGGATTTTTCAATTGGTGTAGGATTAAAAAATTAAAGCATTTTTCAACGGAAGGATTCAAGATTGATGGAAGGCTGGTAGACGCTACAGAAAAAACGAAGACGAACACTGCTCTTTATTTCCTGCTCCACTATGGATGTTTCCAACTCTTCTATTTAATCTTTATCATCACTCTGGGCCAAGCCATAGAATATGAAGTGCTTCTTTCAGCCACGATTGGCATAGCAATATTTTTCTTTAATCACTTCTATTCCTATCGTTACAATCTGGTAAAAGACCTTGCTTCCAATCCCAACATCGGTACCTTGATGTTCTTTCCCTACCTCCGTGTTATTCCCATGCACCTGATTATTTTCATCGGACTCTGGGCAGGCCATGGATCTCGGACTGAGCTTTTTTTCTTTCTTTTTATGAAAACCGGAGTTGATATGCTCATGCATGTGGTTCAGCATGTAGACTGGAAGGGAGATGGATTGTTGACTAAAAAGAAGAGTACGAAACTCAAGACAAGGATCAAGCTCTGGTTTTTTATTGGGTGGGTTGTACTTCTGGTTCTTGTGTTAATTACCTTTCTAGTGGTAGCTGAAATTAACAGATAGTACTATGCAATTCATTTCTTCAACTTAAAAAAAAGACCATGTCAATACGGAGCTGGGTCACCCCTGAAAAAAGTATATAAAGGGTTATGTAAGGGAAAAATGATTTTTTAATAAAAAATTGACTAAACAAACTGGGATCGTTAGTGTTTGGGGTTGGAATATTTATTGGCGTTGAAGCCTTACACCACACATCACCAAGAAGGCGACGTTGTTGGGATGCGTTTTGTTTTCTCATAGTTTCAGTGTGTTATCGCGTGAAAAAATCATGAACAATACCAAGTTAGCACAAAAATGGATTCTCCTTGTACTGTTTGTAGTAGGAATCACTATTCTGCACTACGGTACGGCCTATGGACAATATTATTTTGATGTGTTTTACGGGGAACTTTATTTTTTCCCAATTGCACTGGCAGCTTTCTGGTTCGGAATGCGCGGGGCTTTGCTTGTCTCATTAACGATCACTGCCTGCTACCTCCCTTACGTTATCCAGCACTGGCAAAACTCGTCCATGAATGATTTCGATAGAGTTTTATCTCTTCTGTTGTACAACAGCCTAGCCGTCTTTTCTGGTTTTTTAAAAGATCGGGAAGCGGTTTCCCGGCAAAAGCTATCAGAGGCTGAGAGTCTGATAGTCATGGGTAAAGCTCTTGCTGCGGCTGCTCACGATATGAAAACACCCCTTATGCTTATCGGCGGATTAGCCAGGCGCATATTGAAGAAAATTGACAATAAAGATATGGCTCGGGAGAAGCTGGTTCTTATTATAAAAGAAACAGATAAAATGGATAGCATGACCAGGAACATGCTTGACTTTTCCAAGCCTCTGACCCTGAACCGGATACAGAGATGCTTTGACACAATCGTGCAGGACTCTCTGAAAAAAGTTCACGAGGAAGCTCGAAAGCATAATGTTACTGTTGAATACAACTCTTATCCTAAGGCGATGGATATCAGCGTTGATGCTTTGCGTCTAGAACAGGTAATTGTTAATCTTGTGGTGAATGCTATTGAGGCATCTCCTGATAAGAGCACTGTTGCGGTAACTCTTTCCCAGACACCAGAAGAGGGGCTGATTTTTGATGTGGCGGACTGCGGATGCGGCATACCGTTTAAGGAAAGACAGAAAGTGTTTAATCCGTTCTTTACCACTAAAAAAGAAGGGACTGGTCTTGGATTACCAATAGTGAAAAAGATTGTTGAAGCACACGGCTGGACATTACACATTCTTGATAATGGTGAGGGTGGCACCATTTTTAGAGTCGACATTAAAGAGGCCACTCCAAATGAATTTGTTTATCCGTAAATTGACTATAAAGGAACATCTTGAAGACCACTAATGAATCTGGACAGCCCCCGATTGATTGTGGTCGGCCAATAATTGGGGACAGGATGATGACATCAAAGCAACTGCTTTAGTCAATAAAGAAATGAAACGTTCGCAAAAGAGGTTTTTCTAACCTCCTCCTTTAATTACACATTTTTTCCACTCCAACCTAGTACCTAGACGGAAGGTCTTTTGAAAATAAATCGGTGGGTTGGTGTTAGGCCTAGGTGTTTGTTGAGGGCCCTCTCTCTTTGCATAAGGAGTGTTTTGCAACTTAACGACTGCAGAGCATGTAGCCTAGAATTGGCTGGCATTTATTTTTGCAGCTGGGATAGAATTCTTTGTGGAACCTTGTAGAAGATTTGTTTTCTTTGCCAAAGTAGAATTCGGTCAATCCGAGAGGCGTCAGGCCGTTTTGGGCAGCGTTGTGGAGTAGTTTTGGGGCACAGCAGTCGCCGGACCCGATAGGGATTCCTCGGTCTTCATAGAAGACTTTCAGGATGGAACGCTGATTACCTTTGAAGTTTCGGAGTTGATACAGATCCTGAACGACAAACAACATGGATTGGGAATAGGTTCTCCGGTTTTTTTTTGAAAGATCGAGTGCTTTAAAAGCGTCCCGCATTTGCCTGCGGCAATCTTTCTGTGCCGCACGACCACCGGACTGTATTGCTTCTTCGAACTTCAATTTACGCAGGTCTGCTTTTTGTGTGCAGGACTCAATATCGTCAGTCATTTGCTGGACCGTCGACTTTATTTTTGGCAGAATCCGGTAGTATCCATCCAGATCAAAAGTCGGTGGAACCCAGCCTTCTGCTTGCCAGCGTGTATTAAACTGTCCGGAAAATGCACGAAGTATTACGGTGTTTCCATAGGCATCGACACATTCCAACACACCAAACATCTGTCCACCTCTTTTTCCCCAGAGGCAGTCTGTTGAGAATATAGGGTCTGGATCGAGGCTGTGAAAGTCAATTCGTTTGTTTTGCTCGAGTTCTACCATCAGCTCCCGAGCATATTTGTGGCTGTTTCCCTCAGTCAGGTAATGAACTTTATCACAATCTGTACAATAACCGTAACAGGTCGCGTCTTTGGGAAGTTTCGTTATCAAATGGTCTATAGCAGCAATACTTTTCATGGTAACAAAATGATTTGGAAAAAATATTTAGAAGAGAGGTTCCGAGTTAAATTCGAGTCTCTCGCCAGTCCTTGGGTGAGCAAAGGAAAGATAACAGGCATGTAGTTTCATCATCCCCGGGCCTGTTCCGGCTCCGTAGAGCGGGTCACCAACTATAGGAATTCCAAGACCATGTTTTGAAGCGGAGTGAACCCTCAGCTGATGTGTTCTTCCTGTTACTGGTTTGAACTCGATTCGTGTTTTGCCATCTTTTACCAGGAGCTTTTTCCAGAGGGTAACTCCCATTTTTCCATGGATCGGATCGTAAATCTGGTGCGGTCTATTGTCAATATCGACGCGAAATGGAAGTTCGATGATACCTTCCTCGCCATCTAATTCGCCATCGAGAATGGCTATATAGCGTTTATTTACCTCACGTTCTTGAAACTGAATAGAGATGTTGCGGTGTACTTCTTTGGTTCGAGCGACGACCAACAGTCCGGAAGTATCCATGTCAAGGCGGTGAACAGAAGGTTGTTCAATGCAGTCTGGATACAACGTTTTTACCCGCTCGCTGACACAATCCAGGTTTTCCGGACCACGCCCGGGAACCGAGAGCAGCCCACTGGACTTTACGACAACGACGAATTCGGGTTCTTCGTAAATCACGTGCATTGTTTTCATGGAATATCTCCCTTGGGATGTTTGAAAAAAGAAGCGTGATCCCTAGGTATTATAACTAAGATACGCATGATGATTATGCTATCCTATGTACAGAGAAATTGCTGCCATTCAGAATACAATGAACGGTGATTGAGGACAATATCTTTCGGAGCGTGATGATGAGTGGTTCTGGAAATAGAGTGGTTGTATGGAGAAAGCGAGGGGCAGGTCTTGAAACGCAGGACATTCGTTTGTTTCTTTTTCATTGCTTCCCCCTTTATTTAGCATCCTTAGTTGTTCAATATGCTTTTTTCAGGGACACTGCCGATCATCTCATTTTCCTGATCCTTAAGGTATTCCGTGTGATTCGGACCGTAGGGCAGGTCTCTTGTGAGTTTGCTGTTTAATCTTTGACCGTAGGCCGTAGCCGTTTCAGTAGCCTCATCGCTATCCGAAAGCATCTCTTGAATAAGAACCTGTAATGAGCCGGTCGATGATTTTAATGTATTCAGATCAATATTGAGGCTGCTGTTATAGCGCCATAACTGTTGCGATGTCTTGGTGGAAAGTATTTCAGCTTCAATGGAAATAATCAATCTGGATATAAGGCCGGTCTGTGCGATATCCCACTGTTTGATTCGTGTGTAGAGTACTGTGTCGGTATCGAAAAATTCATACAGAGTATTCAGTGGAAGAGAATAGAGTGCCTTGGTATCCTGAACGTTTTTCTTCTCTATGATTTTATTGACGCTTATCTGGGGGAGCACGTCGTAGCCAGCCTGGGACAGGGGCTCTTCTATTGTGGCCATATAGTAATCTGTTGCTCTGGGAAGGGTGCTGGTGTTGATGGGAGGAAGTACCACAATGCTACGCGGCTTCTCCGTGTAGATCTGGGTGAAGGCTTCACCCCTTGTTATTAAGGCGCTCTTTTTGCTTGCTGTGTTGCAGCCAGATGTGAGAAATAGAACTGCCATTAATAGAAAACATGTAATCTGTGTTCTTTGGATCATCGTCACTTCCTCCGGTACATTGCTTGAATTGTCTTGCGCTGATGTAATGGTATTGAATGTGACGTTGAAAGTCAAAATAATCTCTCAATAAAGAGGCCAGATTTTTTCTGAAACTATTGACAAAAGAATAATTATTCCTATACTTGTTCTGTGCATATGAATAAAAAGATAGGGCGTTAGCTTTTAGCAGAGTGTACATAAAACGATTTTTTCTCTTTTAAACACGTAAACAGTGGTAAATATGGGTATAGACAAGAAGCTATGGGTATAGATAAGAAGCAAAAAAAACAGCCAGCACCACGTCCTGCATTTTCGCAAGTGTTGCGGAAGTCCAGTCTCTCCTTTCTCGCCATGGCCCCATTACTGCTTGGTGTGATAGGCTTAGTCGGGCTGTTCCAGGTACTGGTAACACCCAAAATGCTTGCCTCTTTATTTCAGGGTAATCCGTTTCTGGATACCCTGATTGGAACGCTGAGTGGTGCAACTGCCGCGGGGAACCCGATTGTCAGCTATTTGATTGGTGGAGAGCTGTTGGATCAGGGGATTTCTCTCTATGCCGTGACGGCTTTTCTTCTTTCATGGGTGACGCTTGGTTTTATCCAGTTGCCGGCAGAAGTCGCTGTTTTTGGAGGAACGTTTACCCTTTATAGAAATATCCTGTCCTTTGTGTTTACCATGCTGATAGCAGTGCTGACAGCTTTGACCATGCAGGTGCTGTCATGAAGGGTAAGAACAAACCATTCGCTTTTCGCGGTCTGTATCTCCTGTCGTTCGTCGTTGTTGTGTATGGAAGCGTATTCTTTTTTAATGCCCAGGTAGCCGGACTTGCAATAGGGAAAAGCTGGGTGGTACTGCGCAAGATTCTCCCTATTTTAGCCTTTGTTGTTTTTTTTACAACGTTGCTGAATTTTTTTCTAAGACCCAAAAAGATTACCGCACATCTTGGCAAGGAGAGTGGTGCGAAGGGATGGTTTTGGGCTTTAGTCGCTGGTGTCTTGAGTCACGGCCCAATGTATGCGTGGTATCCTCTGATAGAAGATTTGCGTAGCCATGGGATGAGAGATGGGCTGATTGTTACTTTCTTTGCATCCAGAACCATTAAAGTACCTCTTCTTCCAATGATGGTCGATTACTTCGGGTTAACCTTTACCATCGTTCTTTCTTTTTATATTTTGATCGGATCTGTGTTGCAGGGCCTTCTTTTGGAAATTACGGAAAGATAGGCTGGGAGACACTTTGTCTTGACTCTATTCACCGTGTGTAGGAGACTACAGTCACGATGCAAAATTATTTCTATGAAAATTCTTTAGTACCAAAGGAGATGCCATGTCAGTGGTTGTAGCAAAACATCTGGAAAAAACCTATATGACCGGAGACATCCCTGTGCATGCGATACAGGGAGTAAGCTTTACCATCGAGGAGGCGTCTTTTGTATCCTTTGTGGGGCCATCCGGAAGCGGCAAATCTACATTGTTGAATATGATAGGGTGTCTTGATCCCCCAACGAAAGGGAGTCTCTCCGTTGTCGGACAGGATATCAGCAGTTTTAAACGTTCCCAGGCTGCTCGTTTTAGAGGAGAGCATATCGGCTTTGTCTTTCAGGATTTTAACTTGATTCCAGTACTTACGGTCTATGAAAATGTTGAATATCCATTGCTTATGGTGCTTAACTGGCCAAAGACAAAGAGGAAAGAGCGGGTTCTGGAGCTTCTAAAAGCCGTTGGCATGTCGGATCAGGCTCATAAGTATCCCAGTCAAATTTCAGGAGGCCAAAAGCAGAGGGTTGCCGTTGCAAGGGCTCTGGTGACCAATGCCTCTCTTGTCCTCGCCGATGAACCCACAGCAAACCTCGATCGAACCACTGCCAATCATGTGATCGAACTTATGAAAAATATGCGTGATGAATTTGGGACAAGTTTTATTTTTTCCACCCATGATCCTAAAGTTGTAGGAAATGCAGAAACAATCTTTACCCTTGAAGATGGCAAATTAGTTGAAGGTGAAGGAGGAACAAAACATGTTTAATATATTCAAGCTCGCTCTCCGCAACCTTCGACGCTATATGCGCCGAACGCTCCTTACTTCCACCCTGATAACTCTTGGAGTCGTGGCTGTACTGCTCTTTGTCTCCATAGCCGGTTCCTTTAAGAGTATGATGATAGGTCAGATCACCGATTCAATGCTTGGGCATTTGCAGGTGCATCAGCAGGGATATATGGCATCCATTGACAGTCTGCCGCTGGACAGGAATCTTAAAGGGAAACAGATTCAAAAGCTTAAAGAAGTCATGGATCAGAATGAGAATATTGAATCCTATTCTATGCGTATAAAGCTTGGTGCCATGTTCAGTAACTATACGGAGACCACAAATGTTCGCCTCAATGCTGTGAACCCTGCTCAGGAGTTGAAGACGGTTCCCATGCTGATTAAGCGGATTATTGAAGGGAAGAAAGAAGGGCTTGTGGCAAGAGGTGAGATTCTGGTGCCGGAATTGATTGCCAAAGGTATGAAGGTAAAGATTGGTGACTCGATAGTTCTTGTGGCAACGAACAAGGATGGTTCGGTCAATGGGCAGCCATTTGTGGTTCGAGGTATTTTAGAGGGAATTTCCGGGCCGGGTGGACGTGATGGAGTTATTCATATTGAGGATGCCAGAAGCCTGTTGCGGAGTGAAGATAAAGAAGTGAGTGAAATTGCCATTCGTCTCAAGAATATTGATTCTCTCGAAAATGTTTTTACCAGCCTGGAGAGTCTGCTGGGCCCGGTGCGAAACAAAATGGATAAACCTGTGTTTGATGTGCGTACCTGGGAGAAATTGTCGCCATTTTTTAATATCGCCAGGATGATCGATCTGATGACTCTGTTTATTAAAGTCATGCTGGTTGCCATCGTACTGGTGAGTATTATGAACGTGATGGTTATGGCCGTCTATGAACGTATTAATGAAATTGGCACAATTGCCGCAATTGGGACGTCGCCCAATAAGATACTTTCACTGTTTGTTGTGGAAGGATTTCTGCTTGGATTGCTTGGGACTCTTGTCGGGGTCGTTATTAGTCTGGTTTCCATTTATGCGATGAATGTGTCCCAGATCAGTTTTGATTTTGGTCGCCAGAAAGGCTTGCTGTTGTCACCCACCATTGGAATGAGTGAAGTGATTACCGTTTCAGTTATTGTTATTGCGATTTCTGTGCTTGCGAGTTTACAGCCCGCCTGGAAGGCCGCAAAAATGGATCCGATCACAGCTCTACGCCATGTGTGATGATGCGTTTTGAAACTTTATTTGAATAATCAGGGCCTATAAAACAATTATGACTACTTACCAATAAAAGGATGATCTTCTTATGTATACGATAATACGAAGGCTAATATGCTCGATGTGTATGGTTTTTCTGCTTACGGGAACCGCATTTGCGCTTGATGGCAATGAGATTCTCCGTCAGGTGGATGCTAATATGCAGCCCCAGTCCTATGAGATGTATCGAAAGCTTATTAATATAGAGCCCGATGGCAAGAAGAAGGAATTTGTTCTCTATACGGTTAAGAGTGGTCAGGATAAGATGGTTGCCCTCTTTATCTCGCCAGCAAGCGAAGAGGGAAGGGCGACACTGCGTCTTGGAGATAATATGTGGCTTTATATTCCCAATGTGGGAAAACCGCTTCGTATTACCAGCCTCCAGTCGGTTGTTGGAGGGATATTTAATAATTCTGATATACTGCGTCTTGATTACGGTGTTGAGTATGACGCAGTATCTGCCACCGAGGATGATAAGTTCTATCAGCTCGATCTGAAGGCGAAGACTCCATCCGTTGCTTATGATCATTTGAAAATGATGGTTGATAAGGAAACCCTGCTTCCTTTAACTATAGAATGCTATGCGATAAGCGGGATGCTTATCAAAAGTCTTCACTATTCCAAAATTAAAGATTTTGGTGACGGGATGGTTCGTCCCTCGGTTCTTGAAACCGACAGTCCTTTGCATAAGGGGTATCGTTCCGTGATGCTTTTTGCCAAGGTGGATAAAAGAGATTTTGCAGATGAGGTGTTTACTCTGAATTATTTGGCAAAGATTAATGAACTACGAAAGTAAAACCTCCGCTTACCTTGACAAAGTGCAGACCGGTTTTGCTGTTTTGTTGTTGCTGACCGGCACTGTTTGTCTTCCAGATGGTGTGCATGCTGGAGATGAGTTCTCTTTTGAGTTCATCGAAATTGAAAAAAAACCCTATAAAGCTGGAGGGTATATAGAGCTGCGTGGGGAGCATCTGGATATTAATCAGGGATCTGTCTTTAGCGGATTAAACCTCTCGGACCCTGAACTTTCCACTATGGATCTCCTCCATGGAAGCGTTCAGCTCGATGGCAGCTATGAATATGGTATTACAAGTTTTAAGGTGCAGCTGAACGCAGTTGGACAGCAGGATAACTTTGGCTGGAGTGACCTTGCGGTCATTAATTCAGCATATCTGACTCTGCAGCCAACACCTGCCGTAACATTTTCACTTGGTAAACAATCATACAAATGGGGTAAAGGCTATGCATGGAATCCCGCAGGCTTTATAAATCGTCGTAAAGATCCAAATAATCCTGAAGATGCCCTTGAAGGGTACATAACAGTGGAGAGCGATATCATTAAGAGCTGGCAGAGTGGTCATCTGCAGACAGCGGCCCTTACCATGGCTGTTTTGCCGGTATGGGAAGGGGTTAATGAGGATTTTGGTGAAGCCGATAGGCTCAATCTCGCAGCTAAGCTCTATTTATTATATATGGATACGGATATAGACCTGATTGTACTTGCTGGAGACAGTCAGTCTAGTCGTATCGGTCTGGACTTTTCTACAAACCTGGCACCTCACTTTGAACTCCACGGTGAGGCTGCATATATTCCTGAGCTGAAGAAAACGTATCTGGAAGAAGATAACAGCACATCCATCCATGAAGAATCAGCCTTTAGCAGTTTACTCGGTATTCGGTATCTTTCCGAAAATGATATCACTTCCATTGTTGAGTATTACTATAATGGTGGTGGCTACAGTAAGGAGGAGATGACGCGTTTTTATCAAATGGCAGCGATTGGGCTTGATCAAAATCCTGAACTTGGCTCTGTGTTGCTGACTCGTGCCCGTGAGGTGAGTTTGAAAGGCTATGGACGACCGCAGCCAGGACGCCATTATATATATGCAAAAATGAGTCAGAAGGAGCCTTTTGATCTTCTCTATTTTGCTCCCGGTATTATGGCACTTGTTAACCTGGCCGATCAGAGTTATTCAATATCACCCGAGGCTGTTTATACCGGTTTTACCAATTGGGAATTGCGTTTGAAGTTTTCTCTTATTAATGGCGAAGAATACAGCGAATATGGCGAAAAAGTAAATTCAAATAAACTCGAATTAAGAGCACGATACTTTTTTTAATCCTTCCAGCACTCCCCCCTTGTCTGTACTATATCTGAATCAGCATTTCTTATATTTCGTCTTTCTTCCCGCTGCTACATCTGTCTGTAGGGCTTGCAACGTATCTGTTGAAAAAAAGCAACATAGCTATATCCGAAAACTAGAGTGGCCCCTTTGGTTGCGATGCAGATGGCTTTGGTGTCGAATGGCGTAGAAAAGGTGGTCCTTGTTTTATTGTGTGACTAAACAAGTAGGCGATCTGGTTGATCGGTTGGTTTGTAGCTTTTCTAGTATTCTTCAAATATGTAAAGAATGTTCCGGCAAAGCTTGCTGCTTCAAAGGAGAGAGTGGTCAATAATAAGAGATCTGTCCTGCAGAATAGGTCTCCTGTCTATCGATTCTGATAAAAAGGAAACTGCTTTTTGGGTGACGGGAATAATTCTATAGAATACCGCAGGCTTCTCCTATTGTTTAACTGTTCGCCCTTAAAAAGGGTTTATACAGCATGTCTTCTTCGAGAATATGGGTGAGCAGCCAATCGCGTAGGAAAAGGTAGAAGTCCTGTATTGCCTCATCTTCGTTGTTCTCAACCCGTTTCTTGTAATGTGTTACCTCGTTCAGCAGTTTTTCATGTATGATTATGTGTTCTTGAAGCTTAGGATAGTCAACGCCTTCCATTGCTTGTTCTTCATCACTGAAATGAACCTGTGTGTATTGAATAAGTGTATTGATTGCCACAATGAGATTATCAAGGGATTGGTGGTCACGAACAATGACATACATTTCATTGATCAAACCGAGCAGAATTTTATGCTCATTATCAAACTTTTCAACTCCAACTGAGTAGGTATCTCTCCATTTAATAATAGCCATAATGTGCATCCTTGAAGTGAAATTATAAGGTAGTTCGCTTGATTTTTATACAAACTACCAGTTTTAAAAATTTGTTAACAAAAGCAGCTATGGTCGTCTCCCTGCAATTGTTTAGCCACTTAATTCATTCTTAACAGCCAGGCCAAGTTGCTCAATACTATATGGTTTTTTAATAAATGCTCCAACACCAAGTGTTTTTGCGTTACCGACATGGCTGCTTTCAGAAAAGCCACTGGCGATAATAGCTTTTTGGGATGGGGAGAATTGAATAATCTGTTTATATGTTTCAAGGCCATTGATGCCAGGATCCATAAGCATATCAAGTAAAATAAGATCAAATGCTGCGAGTTGACAGCGAGCAACAGCTTCCTCTCCACTCGCAACGCTCTCAACGGTGTATCCCAGCAGAGTGAGTATCCGGGATGCAATGTCCCGTTGCTGGTCTTCGTCGTCAACTACCAGAATGGTGCCGCTTCCCTCAAAAGTGCTTCGTTCAGGAACGGTCTCTTTCACTGGAGCTTTGTTATGGCAAGGGGCGAAATAGAGAGTAAAGGTGGTCCCGCTGTTATTACTCTCCACCTGAATAAAAGCACCATGATCTTTTACTGTGTTCCATACTACGGCGAGTCCAAGGCCTGTACCACTTCTACCCATAACTTTTTTGGTGTAAAATGGTTCAAAGATATGTTCCAAATCACGTTGTGCTATGCCCGAACCGCTATCTTGGATCCTGAGTATCATATATTCACCGGAGTCAAGGGAGGAGGGGATGTTGCTGAGGAAATCGGACATCTGATTCTCTGTGGAAATATGAACCGTACCATGGGAGTCAATTGCCTCTATGGCATTAGTTATCAGGTTCATCACTGCTTTTTGAATATGAACAGGGGAGCAATTGATATTCCAGGCATCTTCTTCAAGGTTTAAATCGATAGTTACGTCACTGTGAAGAGATTTCAGTTTCATAAATTCAGGGGATGCAAGATACTCTTTTATAAGGGTGTTTGGAGAGACGATTTTCTTGACAGTGGCCACACCACGGGCAACCGTGAGAAGATCAGCAACCACGGCCGCTGCGCGTTTTCCAGAATCATGGATATCTTTTATGGGCTTGTATAATTTATCATGAGGAGAGAGTTGAAGTAGCAAAAGCTCAGGATAGGAGACAACACCCGAGAGAATATTGTTCAGATCATGTGCCACACCTCCTGCCAAAATACCGATTGCTTCCATTTTCTCAGCTTTCTGCAATTTCTCCTCGGTTTTGAGTTTTTCCTCTTCCTTCATTTTCTGGTCGGTGATATCGCGGGTAATGTGTACCGAACCAAAAAATTCTCCTTTGTCGTTGGTCAGAGGAGATACGGATATGGTGTAATAGCGCTGCTGATGCTCATCAAATATTTCGACGCTGTGGTTCTTGTGATCTTTCAGGAGTTTCGAATGGGGGCAGTAGTCAGGCGGTCCCTCCGTTGCATGCATTGTCTTGTAACAATTTGTATGGATCAGCTTTTGAATCGGAATATCAAGGTTGTTTGCCATTGCTTTATTGGCTCGGACAATTCTGTGCTGGTCATCGATAATAGAAATCATATCGGGTACCGCGTCAAAGGTACGTTCCCATTCCGCTTTGGCAGTGGATGCAAGTTTCTCTGCCCGGACCAGCTTGCTGAGCATGGTGCCAAAGGTGAAGTAGAGGATAAGAAATGAGAGCAGGAGCAGTAAGGAGGTAAAGAGTACAGCATGGATAATAAATTTATTTTTTTCAGCGATCAGCTGGCTGATATTCTGAAGAACCAGGACACCCCCAATGGGGGTTCCCAGGAAATCGGTATACACGGGATGGAAGTGGAGAATATATTCCAGCCCATCAATTGTGATTTGCTGATCTTTAATGAATGGTTTTAGTTTGGAGGGGAGTTTGCTAAACAGATTGTCTCCATGGGTGATAACAATATAATGTTCGATTGTTACGGAATGTTCAGGAGGTGATTTTGTGAATTTTTTCCACTGTTCTTTCTCAAAAAAGGAAGTCGCAAGGTGTGATGTCTTATTCTCAAGTGATTCGAGTACTTCATGTGCTTTAATGCCAAATTCGATGGCTCCAACATATCTGTCTTGGTAAAAAACAGGAGAAACAATACGGTAGAATGGGCCATGGCGACCAATCTCAAATCCGGCGAGGATCTGTTTTGTTTGATGAACTGCATCAACAATTGGTCGTACATCCTTTAAATTGTCTCCATAGTGCTCAGGGGCATGCATACGGAGTAACGTCGTTGCATCTGGAAGATGAAGATGCATAACATAGAAGTATTTATTTTCATTTTTTAACGCATTGTATCTCGGTAACAGTAGGCTATAGAGGAGTTGTCTATCTTTTTGTGCAAAGGCCTCAGCAATTTCAGGATTAGTCTGAAGAATATTTTTGATACGTGACTTATAGGGACTAAAGGAAAAATCCTGAATGGAAAGAATTGTCGCGTTCATGCTTGATTCAGCAACGCTTATGGACTGTGCAAGATTTTTATTGGAGTAGGTAATTTCCTGATAGAGAAACGCAAGAGAAAATATCAGCAAGATCAGGCCAACAAGAGATATTGCTTTGTTTTTTTCACTCATGGTCGCAGTGTCTATATTTGAGGTCGATGGCTAGTCATCCATAACCACTGTAAAGCAGAAAATGGAGTGGGGAGACTGGAATATGTATACAAAGAAGGTGGCTTCGGGCACCCTGTTTTAAGTATATGGCTTAACTGGAGAGAATGTCAAATCAAGAAATGACACGAACTCGTTTCTAGGCAATTCAGTGTTGACGCGAACCCGGTACCATTCGCTAATGTTTCTTGGTCATATCAGTTTACAGCTTCTCATTGATTTTGCAGAGTAGCGCTTGGATGCGCGAGTATCTGCTTAGAATTTCCCAAGAGCAGACCAGAGAACACCGGCAGCAATTGCAGAGCCAATCACTCCAGCAACATTAGGTGCCATGGCATGCATAAGCAGAAAGTTCGTGGGATCTTCCTTCAGTCCAACGGCATGAACCACTCGGGCAGAATCGGGAACAGCTGAGACACCTGCAGCCCCAAGCAGGGGGTTGATTTTTTCTTTGAGAAAAAGATTCATAAGTTTCGCAAAGAGTATTCCACCCATGGTGGCAACAATAAAAGAACCTGCGCCGAGTACAAAGATCAGAATGGACTGGCTGGTCAGAAATGTCTGGGCCTGTGTTGAGGCGCCGACTGAAAAACCAAGAAGAATAGTGACAATATCAATAAGAGAGTTTCTGGCCGTATTGGCTAGTCGTTCCGTTACCATGGATTCTTTTAACAGGTTGCCGAAAAAAAGCATACCAAGCAATGTCATGGAGCCGGGTGCAATAAGTGCGCAGATAAGAAAGGCTATAATTGGAAAGATTACCTTTTCTTTTTTCGAGACATGGCGCGGTGGTTTCATATGAATGATACGCTCTTTCTTGGTGGTAAAGAGGTACATGATGGGTGGCTGGATAACGGGGACAAGTGCCATGTAAGAGTAGGCGGCGATTGCAATTGGACCGAGGAGTTCCGGGGCTAGCATGGAGGAGAGAAAGATCGCCGTGGGCCCGTCTGCCCCACCGATAATTCCGATGGCCCCAGACTGTTCGGGACTAAATCCCAGATAGAGCGAACCGATAAAGGTAAGAAATACCCCGATCTGGGCAGCAGCGCCTAGAAGTATCAGTTTGGGATTGGAGAGCATGGTGGAGAAATCGGTCATAGCGCCAATTCCAAGAAAAATAAGGGGAGGATAAATCCCTTTCATTACACCAAGGTACAAGTAGGAAAAGACTGATCCTTCGGCATAAACCGAAAGCGGCATGCCCTCAATGGGAGGGATATTCCCAACGATCACTCCAAATCCGATGGGGACGAGGAGGAGTGGTTCGTAATCCTTTGTAATAGCGAGGTATATAAAGATAACCCCCACCGCAATCATGATGAGATTGATCCATTCCAGGTGAGCAATGCCGGAGTTTTCGTAAAAGCTTAAGAAATCCACACTATCACCTATGTTACTACGATCAATGGTTGGCCCTGATTGACCACATCGCCTTCAGCAATGAAAATTTCGCTTACGATACCATCCATGGTGGCTGTGATGCTGTTTTCAAGCTTCATGGCTTCGAGGACCAGTAACTTCTGTCCGGCACGCACCTGCTCTCCGACACTTACTGAAATGCTGATAATTTGTCCCGGGATCGGAGTAAGCACCGTTCCGGAGCCAGATGCATGAGGAGCTGATGTCTTAGGCACTGTTGTCGCCGCCGAGGCAGAGGGTGCAGCTGAAATTGGAATATCTGCCTGGGGAGTCACGGCCACTGCAAGATTCTCAATGGTGTCGATGTGAACAATATGTTGTTTGCCGTTTACCTCGGCAAGAACGGCATCATCGGTGACATCTTTTATAACAACGTTATAGCTGTTGTTATTGATTTTCAGTTTATATTCTTTCATGTACGATTCCAGTTGTTGGTGATTTTACGATTGTTTAAGCTCTGCATGCGTCCTGAAACCAGCCATGGAGATTCCATGTCGCCGTGACTTTTCCAGGTAATCCGTTCATCACCGTCGGGGAAGTTGTTGTGGAGATGAAAGGCTGTGGCGATGGCAAGAAGTATTTCTTCTTCTTTTTCAGGATCAGTGCTCTTTTCACTCTTGAGCTGTTTTGGTTTTGCTTTGAAAAGGTCCAGCAGTTTAGGCAGCAGGGCAATGTATAGAGCGATAATCAGCAGGCCGCCGAAGACCAGACTCATTCCCATCAGGGAAAACTGCAGAGCATCCAGTCCTGGCTGGTTCAGATTATGAAGACCTATGTTTGTAAATGTCATGGTTGCCTTGTATTAGAGAGGGATATTACCATGCTTCTTCATGGGATTATTGTCTCTTTTATTCTGGAGCATGCCAAGCGCCTTGATGATACGAAAACGGGTACGGGCAGGCTCGATAATGTCGTCCACATAGCCGCGCCTTGCCGCAACGTATGGGTTGGCAACGGCATCCTGATACTCCTCTTCCTTGGCAGCAAGATAGGCTGCCGGGTCATCTGTCTTCTTTGCTTCTCTGCCATAGAGTACTTCAACGGCTCCCTTTGCGCCCATTACTGCAATTTCAGCACAGGGCCAGGCGTAGTTGATATCGCCACGCAGATGCTTTGAGGACATTACACAGTAGGCACCACCATAGGCTTTTCGGGTGATAACCGTAATTTTAGGAATGGTCGCTTCTGCATAGGCATACAGAATCTTGGCTCCGTTACGAATGGCGCCGCCATATTCCTGGGCGGTTCCGGGAAGGAATCCGGGAACATCGACAAAGGTCACCACGGGAATATTAAAACAGTCGCAAAAACGGACAAATCGGGCGCCCTTAATGGATGAATCGATATCAAGTACTCCGGAAAGGTGGGAGGGCTGATTGGCTACGATCCCAACAGCTTTTCCACTATAGCGTGCAAATCCGATAATAAGATTGGGGGCAAAATCTCTCTTGATCTCGAAGAAATCACGATTGTCTATACTTGAAAGGATGACTTCTTTCATATCATAGGGGACAGATGAACTCTCTGGAATGATGGAGTTCAGCTCTTCCGAACGGCGTTCCGACGGGTCCTGGGTGGGCAGAGTGGGAGGTGTTTCCACATTATTTTGCGGCAGGTAGGAGAGCAGCTTTTTAATATATGCAACACAGTCAATTCCTGATTCTGCGGCATAGTCCGAAACACCGGAGCGTGATGAATGCATATCGGCTCCACCAAGTTCCTCCACCGTTACATCTTCGTGGGTGACAGATTTGACAACCTTGGGGCCGGTGAGAAACATATAGGAGTTGTTTTTGACCATGGCCACAAAATCTGTAAGGGCGGGAGAATAGACAGCGCCTCCTGCACAGGGACCAAAAATTGCGGATATCTGAGGGATGACGCCAGACGCCATAACATTGCGGAGAAAGATGTCCGAATAACCGGCTAGACTCTCAATGCCTTCCTGAATACGGGCACCTCCGGAATCATTCAGACCGATAACGGGAGCACCGTTTTTAACAGCCAGATCCATAACTTTGCAGATTTTTTCAGCAAATGTCTCAGATAGAGAACCGCCAAGTACCGTGGGGTCCTGCGCATAGACGTAGATCAACCTTCCATCCACCGTACCGTAACCGGTAACCACACCATCGCCCGGGAAGATTTTCTTCTCCATACCAAAATCATGGCAGCGATGGGTTTTGAACATATCAAACTCTTCAAAGGAGCCGGGATCAAGAAGGAGGTCGATGCGCTCTCTGGCAGTCATTCTGCCCTTGGCGTGGAGTTTATCTATTCGTTCCTGGCCGCCACCGAGTCGTGCTTCGGCGCGAAGTTTCAGTAGATTGTCAAGATGGTCTGTCATTTCTGTGCTCCACTGCAGAATTCAGTGAGTAGTCCATGGCTGGATTTTGGGTGAAGAAAAGCCACCTGTTTGTTTCCAGCTCCGGTAAAGGGTATTTCATGGATCAGTTTACACCCTTTTTCTTTGGCATGTGCCAGTTGTTCTTCAACGTCCGTACTGCGGTAGGCCACGTGATGCAGACCTTCCCCGCGACTGCTCAGAAACTTGGCAATGGGACTGTCCTCCGCTGTGGGCTCAAGCAGCTCGATATGGGTCTCTCCGAGCACAAAAAAAGCGGTACGTACCTTCTGGGAGGGGACTTCTTCTTCCTTTTGACAGCTGAGTCCGAGTACCTCTTCATAGAACTTGCGTGCTTCGGCAATGGAGTGGACTGCAATTCCTAAATGATCAATTTTTTTAAGCATTATTTTGTTTGTTGGTATGATTTAAAATCAATCTCTGTATTCACCAAAAATTTGGCGAAGAACAGAGCATATTTCGCCAAGGCTGGCATAGGAGCGAACGGCCGCGATAATCGGTTCCATCAGATTATCCCCAGATTCGGCAGCCTCTTTTAAGGACACAAGTGTTGCCTCTACTTCCTGATTGTTTCGCTCTGCGCGCACATCCCGTAGCGAACTGACCTGCGCCTCTTCCACTGCAGGATTGACTCGCAGTAACTCCGGCTTTTCTTCCTTATCAATCTGAAAAGCATTTACCCCAACGATCACCCGATCGCCGGATTCGATCTCTTTTTGATAGTCGTAGGAAGCTTGTTCTATCTGGCGTTTGATAAAGCCATTTTCAATACAAGCAACCACACCGCCTGCTCCCTCAATTTTGGCGATGAGTTCTTCTGCCGCAAGTTCAATTGCGTCCGTAAGCTGCTCGATATAATACGATCCGGCAAAAGGATCAACTGTATCTGCAACTCCAGATTCGTGAGCGATGATCTGTTGGGTACGGAGTGCGGTACGGACAGAATCTTCCGTTGGCAGTGATAGTGCTTCATCACGGGAGTTGGTATGCAGGCTCTGGGTTCCGCCAAAGACTGCGGCCAGCGCCTGAATGGTAACGCGCACAATATTGTTGTCGATCTGTGTTGCGGCAAGACTACTTCCCGCTGTCTGGGCATGAAATCGCATCATCATAGAGGCTGGATTTTTTGCCTCAAATCGGTTTTTCATAATACGGGCCCAGAGCCTGCGTGCTGCTCTGAATTTTGCAATTTCCTCTAAGAGATTAGAGGAGGCATTAAAGAAAAATGCGAGGCGTTTGGCAAAGTGATCCGTTTCGAGGCCAGCATCAATTGCAGTCTGCACATAGGTGATGCCATTGGCGAGTGTGAAGGCTACTTCCTGAGCCGCAGTTGATCCAGCTTCCCGAATATGGTAACCGGAAATGGAGATGGTGTTGAAGAGTGGCATATTGGAACTGCACCACTGAAAAATATCGGTGATTAGGCCAAGGGATGGTTTTGGTGGAAAGATATATGTTCCTCTTGCAACATATTCTTTTAGCACATCATTTTGAATGGTTCCCCGGAGCTTATCAGCAGGCACTCCCTGTTTCTCCGCAACCACAATATACATGGCCAGCAGCACGATGGCAGGAGAGTTGATGGTCATGGAGGTTGAGATTTTGTCGAGTGGAATGTCTGCAAAAAGGGCTTCCATATCGGCCAGGGTATCAATGGCCACTCCCACCTTGCCCACTTCGCCCAGTGCCATGGCGTCGTCTGAGTCATAGCCTATCTGGGTTGGGAGATCAAAGGCGACGGAAAGGCCGGTGGTTCCCTGTTCAAGCAGGTAGCGATATCGTTTGTTGGACTCTGCGGCCGTGGAAAATCCGGCATACTGGCGCATGGTCCAGAGTCGCCCACGATACATGGTGGGTTGAACCCCTCTTGTGTACGGATATTTTCCTGGAAATCCAATATGCTCCAGGTACTCATCATCTATGTTTTCCGGCAGGGCAAGGCGGGGGACTTCCACCTCTCCGTGGAAAGTGAATTCTTCTTTGCGTTCCGGAAAACGATTCAGACTTGCAGCCAGTTCCTGCTCCTGCCACTCGGTTTGTTTTGTATGTGTGCTCACGGTATTTTTTGTATTTATTGAAGTTTTAAAGTCTTTATCAGCTGCTCGGCGCGGAGCCGGGGATCATTCTTCCCGGGTGTCTTTTCAAGAGCCTGTATAAGCCGTGGACGAAGCATCTCGATTACCCAGTCCAGAGTTTCAGCATTTAATGCCTGGTCTCGCCGTTTTTCTTTGATGCCGTTATCCGTTATATATAGGGAAAAGGAATGTACACTATCCAAAAGTTCCTCAACGCCACTGTTTTCCGTGGCGACGGTTTGCAGAACCCTTTTGATGCCGCTTTTCTCCTCTTTTGCTGAAAAGATCTGCTCCATATCCATGCAGAGGGCTTCCGCTCCCTGAGTATCAGATTTGTTGACCACTAGAAAATCTGCCACTTCAAGAAGCCCCGCCTTCATTGCTTGGATATCATCACCAAAGCCTGGGGCCAGGACCATAAGGGTGATGTCAGCCAGACGAACAATATCCATTTCAGACTGACCAACACCCACGGTTTCAATAAGAACCACCTCACATCCAGAAGCTGCCATGATGCGGACAGTTGCCCCGGCAGATGCACATAAACCGCCAAGTCGCCCTCTGGTAGCCATGGAGCGAACAACCACATCTGGGTCAAGGGCATGATCCATCATCCGGATTCTATCACCCAGGATAGCTCCGCCGCTGATGGGTGAGGAGGGGTCGACTGCGATTATTCCGACTCTTTTTTTCTGATGGCGCAGGGTACGGATCAGACTTGAGGTGAGAGTGGATTTTCCTGCTCCGGGAGGACCGGTGATACCAAGGACCAGAACATGATGGATGCGATCACGGTCGAGTGCTGAAAGAAGAGCGACTGCCTCATGACTGTTATTTTCCACGGCAGAGATTGCTCTGCCAATGGCGCGTGGGTCTTGATTTTTTAGCCCTGCAAGCAGGGTATCACTTTTGGGCGTCATGGTCACGGTGCTGCTGACTGGCCGTTGTAAAGGATTGGATAATGGTGGCAGCCGGGGTACCTGAGGTAAAGATCGCATTCATGCCCTTTTTTAGAAGCAGTTCAATATCCTCATCGGGAATAACTCCGCCTCCTAAAACCGGAATGTCGGCACCTCCTCTATTCTTTAACTCTTGCACAACCTCGGGAAAGAGGCGCAGATGCGCACCGGACAGTGATGAGAGTCCTACCACATCAACATCCTCCTGGATGGCGGTGGCTGCGATTTCTGCTGCTGTTCTGCGGATGCCCGTGTAGATAACTTCAAAACCTTCATCGCGTAGGGCGCGGGCGATAAATTTGGCGCCCCGGTCATGGCCGTCAAGGCCTGGTTTTCCGATAAGTACGCGGTAGGGGGATTGTTCTGTTGTCATGATATTTTCAAGCCATTTGCAGTTTTTTTGTCAGGAACGGCCAGTATCACTGAGCCATCTTCCTGTGGGAATCCGGTGACCAGACATTCGGACATAAAGGGGCCGATTTGCTTGGGAGGGAAGTTGATAACAGCAATAATCTGTTTCCCTAGTAAATCTTCTCTGCTGTAGAGATCGGTGATCTGGGCACTTGTCTTTCTGGTGCCGATTGACTCACCAAAATCAATAATGAGTTTCCAGGCGGGCTTTCGAGCTTCTGGGAACTCATGAACTTCCATGATAGTCCCCGTACGTAACTCAACTTGTTCAAACTCTTGCCAGTTAATTTCTTTCATAATTTTTGTTATATATGTTCTGAAAAGACTTGGCTACACAGATTGCCAAGATTCCCCAGACTTTCGCAGACATGAATGCCATTTTCCCGCATGGCCGTGAGTTTAGCCTCGGCCGTTCCTTTTCCACCACTGACGATCGCTCCTGCATGACCCATGCGTCTACCGGGAGGAGCGGTGAGCCCTGCGATAAAGCCGACAACTGGTTTAGTCATGTTTGCTGCAATCCATGCTGCAGCCTCTTCTTCGGCACTGCCACCAATCTCACCAACCATAACCACCGCCTTTGTTTCAGGATCGTTCTGAAAGGCAGAAAGACAGTCAATAAAATCTGTGCCATTGATCGGATCGCCACCGATGCCAAGACAGGTGGTCTGTCCAAGCCCCTGCTCCGTCAACTGGTGAACGACTTCATAGGTAAGAGTTCCGGATCGTGAAACAACTCCGACGGGACCGCCAGGTTTATGAATGGGACCTGGCATAATGCCAATCTTGCACTCTCCAGGGGTAATAATTCCCGGACAGTTGGGACCGATAAGACGAGTGGATTTTCCAGACATGCCATTTTTGACCCGAAGCATGTCCATCACCGGAATGCCTTCGGTGATACAGACCACAAGCTCAAGTTCGGCATCCACCGCTTCAAGGATAGCCTCGGCAGCAAATGGAGGTGGCACCACGATCATGGAGGCTGTTGCACCCGTGGCGCGGGCTGCTTCAGCCACACTGTTGAAGACGGGGATTCCGTTTACTTCTTGTCCGCCCTTGCCGGGTGTTACTCCAGCAACGATATTGGTTCCATATTGACGGCACTGTTCGGTGTGGAAGAGACCTTCTTTTCCGGTGATTCCCTGAACCAGAACTCTGGTATTTTTATCGACAAATATAGCCATTGTTTATTCCTCTACTTCAAATTCTAAGGGGCTGGTGAGTTGCAGGGGATCACTACTGATGATCTCCATGGATGGCGGAACGGTTTCTTCTGGCTCAGCTGCGAGTGTTGCAGCCGGCTGTTCCACTCTGTTTTTCAGAAAAAAGAGTGTGTCTTTGCAATAATCGGTGATGATGCCATCAACACCTGCTGTAAAATAGAAAAATTCCAGTTCTTCATCAAAACTGTTTAGGAACGGAACCCGGTTGTTTTTTTCTTTCTGAACGGGAAATGTGAAAATCATGGTGCCGAGCTGTTGGCTGTTTCTTACAAAATCATTGAGCAGGAGTTTACCATCGGAATCCGCAAGCATATATTTTGGAAGGGCTATGGCCGCAACGGATCCTGCGAGTGAACGAAGGCCAGATTTGGAGAACATCCAGTCGTAGTTGTAACTCTTTAGCTCTCCCCACTCTTCAACCATATTCTCTTCTCCCTCATTGGATTCGATAAGTTGCACCAATTGAAGGGGCATCCCCATTTCAGGAAGCAATTGTTTGCGGATACGTTGCAATTCCATTGTGTCGTAGGACATCAACAGGACTCTTCCGCTTGCTCCACCGTAACCAAATTTCTGGAGAAGATTGAGGACAGCTTTGCTGAGGTCCTTTTCAGCCCTGCGGTGTAACCAAATTTGCTTGATCTCAATTGCGAGTTGCACCGGTACATCTCGGTTTTTATTTAACGCGTAAATAAGAGAAAGCTCTTCTTGAAGCGTTGGAATCCTGAAGCGAGGCAGGAGTTCGTCTGGGAAATCTTCGGCACCACCCTGCAGGGTCAGCCGACGGAGTTCTTCCAGAGTGAAGTCAAGAGCGTAATATTCACCATCGTCTCGTGTCCGATCCGGGAATATTTCTGTAACATTGGTATAGGTTTTAATTTTTGGAGACGGTACAACAATCACTTCGTTGTCAGCGGTGAGGACTGTATCAAATTTGATAATATCACTGTTTATGAGCACAGCCATGGTCACGGCTGGCGAGCTGTTTCCCATCAGGTAGCCCGATGCACCACCCTGTGCAATCACTAGCTTGGTAGCCGTTGCAGAGGATGGGGCAAGGAGTGTCAAGAGCAGCAGAAAACAGTATAGCTGTCTGTTTATAAGAGTTGGGTGTCGCATGATATTTTATATGGCAGCTAAGAGTTCGGCTGCGTGTTTAAGGTCTTTAGCATTGCTCAGTGAAAGACCGGAGTCGGCAAGAATTTTTCGGCCCTTTTCAACATTGGTTCCCTCCATTCGAACAACAACGGGAAGTGCTAAACCAACTTTTTTGGCCGCACTGACAACGCCTTCTGCCAGAATATCACAGCGAAGAATACCGCCGAAGATGTTGATGAAAATCCCTCGCACATTGGGGTCGCTCAGGATAATACGAAAACCGTTTTCCACCATTTCCGCACTCGCTCCGCCTCCAACATCTAGAAAATTTGCGGGCTCAACACCTGCCTGTTTAATCAGATCCATGGTGGCCATCGCAAGACCAGCCCCATTGACCATGCTGCCGATGGTGCCGTCGAGACGAATATAGTTGAGGCCATGAGATGCCGCTGCTGCTTCAAGGGCGTCTTCCTCGCTGCTGTCATGCATGGCGAGGATGTCGGGGTGGCGAAAAAGACTGTTTGAGTCAACGTCCATCTTGGCGTCGAGTGCAATAACGGTCTCCTCATTGGTGATAACCAGAGGGTTGATTTCAACAAGTGAACAGTCATATTGCATAAAGAGAGCAAAGAGTTTTCTGATAATCCCGCCAAAGCTTTTTGCAACACCGGGCGCAATATCAAGACCGAAGATCAGTTCCCGTACCTGATAGCCCTGCAGGCCAAGCAGTGGGTTCACATGGATTTTTATAATGCGTTCCGGGGTTTTTTCCGCAACTGTTTCAATATCCATACCGCCATCACGACTTGCAATAATCACAATGCCGGCCCGGTCCCGATCAACGAGCATGGAGAGATAGAGCTCTCGCTCAATTCCAACTCCCTGCTCAAAGAGAATGGTCTTAACCTCGGTGCCCTCTTCACCTGTCTGTTTGGTGACAAGCTGCATACCTAGGATATTGCCAGCGGCATTCTCAGCTTCTTGAGCTGTCTTGGCAAGTACTACGCCACCGCCCTTACCGCGGCCGCCGGCAAGAATCTGTGCCTTGACTGCAACGGGCATCTTCATCCCTTCAAGAAGGGAGGAGATATCCTCTTTTTTGGTACAGGTTTTTCCTTCTGGCACGAGGATACCCGCCTGACGGAACAGTCCTTTTGCTTGATATTCGTGAATTTTCATTTGCGTTTCGAATTCAACATTCGATTATTAATGGTTATTACTTCGTAACTATTTAGCGAGGGCAAAAAATCCCCCTCACTTCAGAATTGTACCTGCTGAATAGTTTCATTACTTCTTGGGGTACCCCATGGTTTCCAGTGTCCCGGTGATTTCATCAAGGCTTGTCGGATCATCGATGGTGGAGGGCATATTGTAGCTCTTGCCATTGGCGATGGAACGCATGGTGCCGCGCAAAATCTTTCCGGATCGTGTCTTTGGTAATCTATCTACAACGGAGGTTACACGAAGACAAGCAATAGGTCCGATTTCTTCGCGAACCATTCTTACCAGGTCAGCCTGGATATCCTCAGCGCTACGTTCCACACCTTCCTTGAGTACAAAGAGGCCAAGTGGAAGCTGACCTTTTAACTGATCATCGGTTCCAATTACGGCACATTCTGCGACATCCTGGTGGGTTGCGATAACTTCTTCCATGGCTCCCGTTGAGAGGCGATGGCCTGCAATATTAATAACATCGTCCATACGACCCATAACAAAGACATAGCCGTCTTTGTCAATGTAACCACCGTCACTGGTTTCGTAGAATCCGGGGAAGGTTTTCATATAGGACGAGATAAAACGTTCTTCGTTGCGCCACAGAGCAGCGAGGGTTCCGGGGGGCAATGGAAGTTTGATAACAATGTTCCCTTCTTCTCCTGCCGGAAGTTCAGTACCGTTATCGCTTAGCACACGTACATCGTAACCGGGAACAGGGCGTGTGGGGGAGCCGGCTTTAATTTCCATCTCTTCAATGCCGCGACAGTTGCCAACGATGGACCAACCGGTCTCGGTTTGCCACCAGTGATCAATAACAGGCACTTTTAAAAGCTTAGAAGCCCAGTGGTAGGTGTCTGAGTCAAGTCGTTCACCGGCAAGGTAGAGAGCCTCAAAGGAACTCATGTCATACTGGCCAAGGAGTGATCCGGTGGGATCCATTTTTTTAATGGCACGAAATGCAGTGGGTGCGGTGAAGAGCACCTTCACCTTATGTTCTGAAATGACTCGCCAGAAGGCACCAGCATCGGGAGTTCCAATGGGTTTGCCTTCGTAGATAATCGTGGTGGCACCTTTTAGCAGTGGTCCATAGATGATATAGGAATGACCAACCACCCAGCCCACATCGGATGCTGACCAGAAGACATCACCAGCTTCAATATTATAGATGTTTTTCATGGACCAGTAGATGGCAACAGCGTGTCCGCCATTATCCCGCATAACACCCTTTGGCATTCCTGTAGTACCTGAGGTGTAGAGGATATACAGTGGATCGGTCGCGGCCACGGAGACACAATCAGCCGGCTCGCTTGCTGCGGCAAGTTCCAGCCAGTCCAGGTCTCTTCCTTCCTGCATTTCAGCTGTGATACCATCACGCTGGAATACGATGCATTTTTCAGGCTGATGGTCGCATTGCTCGATGGCTTTATCCACGAGAGGTTTGTAGGCGATGGTTTTTTTTCCTTCAACGGCGCCCGATGCGGTAACCAGAATCTTCGGTTGAGCGTGATCGATGCGGATGGCAAGCTCACTTGCAGCAAAACCACCAAAAACAACGGAGTGGACAGCGCCGAGTCTGGCACAGGCAAGCATGGCAACGGCGGCTTCCGGGATCATCGGCATATAGATAATGACCGTATCACCCTTTGTTACGCCCTGGCTTTTTAAAGCACCCGCAAATTTTGCAACATCACTCTGCAGTTCTTTATAGGATATCTTACGGATGGTATCGGTAACCGGAGAATCATAGATAATGGCAGTCTGCTCACCGCGACCTGCTTCAACGTGGCGATCAACGGCATTGTAACAGGTGTTGAGTGTAGCTCCCTTAAACCAGCGGTAAAATGGAGGATTGGAAGCATCGAGAACTTTGTCCCATTTTTTGTCCCAGTCGATTCCCTCTGCTGCGTCTGCCCAGAATTCTTCTGGCTGCTCAATGCTCTGTTGGAATAAAGTGTTGAATTTTCCCATGCTCTTCCTCAGTTAAATTTGCTGGTTTCGAGTATTATTGGTCTCTTTAATGTATTTTTTCAGGTGTAACTATTCCACGCCAGATCATATCAAACATCACGTCTGTCTGATCGGCAAGACTTTCTTTTTGCCCCCGTTGTACCCACATAATAAAGCTACGTTGCACAAAACCCAGCATAAAGTCCAGCAGGATTCTGGTATCCACATCGGGGTTTAAGGTGCCTTCTTCCTGGCCCTGTCGTAAAACATCCATAAGAAGATTAAACATTCTACGCTGTTCAAAACTTTCGTCCGCCATCCATGTTTTCATGGGCAGAGTCATAAAAATTATTCTTGCAAACTCGTTATGATCTTCATAATAATCAAGCTGTAGCCAGAAAATTTTCCTGAGTTTTTCTTTCAGATCGGCCATGCCCTGCAAATGATCAATGATTCTATCGGTGAGTTTTCCCATCCAGATATCAACAAAGGCAAAAACCAATCCCTCTTTGTTGCCGTAATGCTTATATATGGTGGCAAAACTTACTCCTGCTTTCTGGGCAATATCCCGAATGCCCACTGCGTGGAAGTCGGATGCGGAGAACACCTCTAGTATTGTATCCCCTAAACGGTTATGGAATGCTGGGTGCTCTGTCACTTGTTATCTGTTGTATGTCGTTGGAATTATGTGATATGGTGTGGATAGTGGCGTCGTTGTTTGGGCGTGAGTAACAATATTACTCCTGACTTATAGTCGGCTCAGGGTGAATGTCAAGACAATTGAGTATGAGAGAGTTCTGTTTTGAGGATAGCATGTGGTTCTGTATTGTATAGTGGCTGATTCTCAATGATTTGTTTATTTTTAGGTTGAGACGAATGGTGTTTGACCCGGTGCTGGTATTTAATATATTATCGATTAAATGGAAAAAAACTCTGATAATCACTGAAATGCTACCTGATTTCTGCAGGTAGGAGGAAACACAGTTCTGTTGACCGCATTTTATTGATGATCAAGATAATAAGTTGAACAAAATAATCAGGATTAATAGGTATGAGTTCTCTTCAGGACTTTCTTTTGTCAGCAAAAACAAAAAAAGATTATGCTAGGATCGTTGTTCTTGGAAATGAGGCTGCCGATCTTGACTCAATGGTCTCAGCAATTACCTACGGTTACCTTTTGAGTCGTAAGGATTCAGCCACCGTTGTTCTCCCCCTGATGCCAATTCCCCGTGCAGATTTTAAGTTACGCACTGAGGCAGTGTATGTCTTTGAAGAGGCGGGGATTGATCTGGATAGTGTGACCTTTTTTGATGAAGTGGATTTTGACAAGCTTATGGCTTCGGGAGCAGGGCTTGTTCTCGTGGATCATAATAGACTCTGTCCTTCTCTTGATCGGTACGGTTCTCAGGTTACAGCTGTTTTGGATCATCATGTTGATGAGGGCTTGTATGGTGAAGCAAGCCCTAGGATTATTCAGCAAATAGGCTCAACCACCACGCTTGTGGGAATGGCCTATATGGCGGCAGGAACCGGTATTAGTGAAAGTATTGCCATCCTTCTTTGTGGGACTATCCTTCTTGATACGGTGAATCTTGCTCAGAAAGCCGGACGAGTGACCGATGATGATATCAGCGTTGCTGAAACTCTTTTGCCGCTCTGCCCTCTAATTGCTGATGAGTTCTTTGACAATATTCAACGGGAAAAATGTAATATAACAGGTCTTTCTACCAGGGAGTTATTGCGTAAAGATTACAAGGAATTTGTTTTTTCAGGCCTGCGCTGCGGGATAAGTTCTGCACGGTTGTCAATACAGCAATGGCAAGAAATTGATTCGGATATTTTTTCCAGTTTTGCTGATTTTGCAGTCCTGCGTGGCCTTGATGTTCTTCTTTCAATGAATGCATTTACTGACCCTGACTTCAGCAGGGATATGGTGGTGTATTGTACAACAAGGGAGAGGCATGATGCTTTGATTCTCTGTTTACAGAACAATTTTCTTGGGCTGGTTCCACGGGTATGCTCCGGGATGGAGAACAACAACAGAGGCTCTATAAGCTGTTATCGTCAGGGGAATCTTGGCATTTCCCGTAAAAAGCTTCAGCCATTACTTGCTGAATTGTATAAATAAAAAGCTAGAGTAGTGTGGAGTTTGAATGCATGTTCTGAAGAACTTTGTTGGATTGTAAGATTTTTCTAACTCGCTTATGTGTCTAGCGCCTCTGTTTTCCTCCTTCTGTTTTTATTTTTCCTATAGTATAATCTTTTAGGTTTGTAGAATGTTTTGTTTGTGTCGCTGCGAGTATCTTTCTGTTTTGTTGTCTTGAAAATAGTGCATGGCAACTTTCTGATGTCTTCGTTTAAGCTGAAGTAAAACACGGTAAAGGATGTATGAGTAATAATCTAAAACAATCTATCCTCCTTGTTGATGATGACGTCACCAATCAGGCATGTATCCGCGATCTGTTGAAGAGTTTTGATCTGGATGTGATTGTTGCAAACTCTACCTTGGAAGTGGCCGACCTTGTTCTGCTGTATGATTTTGCTCTTATTCTTTTTGGAATTTCTCCCTCAAATATTACTCCTTTTGAAACTGCTATGGTTCTCGATGCTAATGAGAAAACATGGTATGTCCCAATTATTTTCCAGGCAAAACAAGAACATATTAATGAACTGCTTGACCGGGGATATGCTGCAGGGGGGGTGGATTTTCTTCATAAGCCGGTTCGGCCGGCAGTGCTGCTTGCAAAGGTAAAAGTTTTTTTGGAACTTGATACTCGGCAGCGTCAACTCGTTCATGCAACGGACGTGATTCAGCATCAAAATTTAAAGCTTGAAGAGCGGGCAATTCGTGATAGCCTGACCGGGCTTTATAATCATAATTATTTGCTGGAGCAATTAGGACGTGAGGTTTCAATAGCGAGGCGCTACAACACCCCTTTGTCGGCTTTTCTCCTCGATCTCGACTTTTTTAAGGATGTCAATGACAGTTGTGGTCATCCTTTTGGTGATTTCGTGTTGAAAGAGTTTTCCCGAAGAGTTCAAGACAATCTTCGAGAGGCTGATATCTTTGGTCGCTACGGGGGGGAGGAGTTTCTGGTTATCCTCCCCAATATTGATAGTGAACGGGCTGAGGTTGTCGCTGAGAAGATCAGAAAAACCATTGCTGATACGGTCTTTTCCAATGACAAATTTGAGCGTTATGTGACGGTGTCCACCGGAGTCTATTCTGGTTTTGGTGAAGAGACGGATGCCTCGGGTCTTATAATAGACTATATCGACAACGCTCTGTATCAGGCAAAGGCAGAAGGAAGAAACAGGGTTTGTCACTTCAGGACGCCACGAGGGGGGAAGGCGGGGATAGAGGACCATATCTGTGATGTGATAGGCTCAAGTCAGCAGAGTCATCTGAATGCTACTATAGAGAAGGCTCGGGCCATGACCCTTGCCTCCTTTGAGGCGATGGTTCATGCTCAGACGCGCGACTATGACCTTCTGGCAAACCGCAATACATTTTTTGTCAAAGTGCTTGATGAGCTGTCTAAAAAACTCAATTTACCTGATCAACTTACTCATTCCTTTCGTCGTGCCATCAAGTTGCATGACCTTTTTCGCTGTTATATTCATGATTCCTCATTGAAAACAGATGGTCCGCTGAACAAGGAGCAGGAATCGATGCTCTTTGATCAGCCGCTTATGTTAAGAGAATTAACAACAATGTTTGACTTTTTTGCGTCTGAACGGATCATCTTGTATGCTCATCATGAACATTTTGACGGTACAGGATATCCCGATGGATTGAAGGGAGATGAGATTCCCATTGCTGCCAGAATTTTTACCCTGGTGGATTCTTTTGTGGCAATGGTTGTTCCTGGAGCTGATAAAAATGGGATGAGTCGCGAGCAGGCCGAGCTGGAATTGAAAAAATATTCCGGTAGTCAGTTTGATCCCTATCTTGTCTCAATACTCATGCAGATTATTGATGTCTTAGGTTTCTTTGTCGATGAAGCGGAGGGACGTGATGCTGAAAAAGAATAACTATCAGCCATGTTCTCTTCATAAACGAGTTGCGGCATCCGTCGAGGATTTTGCTCCTTTGCCATCGGTTGCCATGAAGGTTTTGGGTATGGTGGCTGATCCTGACACCACAAGCACGGAGATTGAACTTGTTCTTAAAGGAGATATTTCCTTAGTCGTTTCTGTCCTAAAGCTTGCAAATCCGGCCTTTTACGGGCTGAGACGCCAGGTGGTATCTCTTGGACACGCCCTTCTCCTACTCGGCAGAAACGAGGTGCAGGGGCTTTTGCTGTCCAGGGTCATGTTTCAGGCGTTTAAGGTTTCAGAAGGACAGCAAAAAGATATTATGGCCGGGGTGTGGAAACATTCGCTTGAATGTGCACTCGCGGCAGAATATCTGTCAGAGAAATATGATGCTGATATGGGCGTCTGTTTTCTTGGTGGAATGTTACATGATGTTGGTAAGCTGGTTATCGTGCAGCAATTTTCTGCAGAAGTGAAAGACCTGGAAAAGTATGGGCAGCTAACGGAAGAAGATGGGGTTGAGGCTGAGATACGCCTCCTTGGTTGCAGTCATAATGATTTAGGCTCTCAGCTTTTGCATCGCTGGATGTTCCCCGCCGTACTGGTGGAGATGGTACAGTCACACCATAGTTATGAAGAGATTGCAGAGTATGATCGTCCTCGTCAGGTTTTGATTGTAGCCAATATCCTCAGTCGTCTTGTTGCGGCAAAGGATCATGATGAGATCGAAGAGGATGAGCTTGAAGTGCTGACTACTCTTTTGCTGCGTTGTGGTGCTGACTCTGGAATTATTTCAGATGAGAATTCTTTAATTGAACTGGAAGCGGGATTCAGGCAACGCCTTGCGGAGAGGCAGGGCCTTATAGAACTACTGGAAATGTAGACATCTTTTTGTTTGTCAGGAGCGGAAAAAGAAGTTGACGAGGTTTTTTGCGTGGTGTATATGGGACATTAAGTATCTCAATTGTCTTTTATTGGTGGTGGTGGAATGAGGTTGACGCGGGCTGGAGAATATGCGGTCAGATGTATGATTTATCTGTCGCACAAAGGGAAGGGGGTACAGATTTCCAAACAGGAAATTGCTGAACGCGCTGATATCCCGACTCATTTTCTGGCAAAAATTGCCCAGGATCTGGCTCGGGCGAATATGATTACCATCAAGCAGGGTTCCAAGGGCGGGTATAGTCTGTTGAAAAATCCTGCTGATATTTCGCTGCTTGAGGTGGTTGAGGTAATGATTGGCGAAATATACCTCAATGACTGCGTTGGGCGACCGGTGACCTGTAGCGTGAGTAGTAGCTGCAGCGTTCATAAGGTCTGGGAATATGCGAGAAATCAATTGCGTGAGACTTTGGCGGCAGTCAGTCTTGCCGAACTGTGTGAAAATGAGTCTTGTATTCCGCTTTTTCCTGTGCATAATTAAAAAAGATGATTTTTGTTTTATTTGTGCGAAATAGAGCATGTTTAGAGAGTAGAGGGTGAAAATGACCAATATACCGATGAAGGTGTTTAGCTTTTACCGTGATGGGTTTGCACGAATGACTGTGGGGAAAACCCTATGGAAGATTATTTTTATCAAACTTCTTGTTATGTTTGCAGTGCTCAAGCTTTTCTTTTTTCCAAATTATTTAAATACCAATTTTGAAACAGATAAACAACGTGGTGACTATGTTCTGGAGCAGTTAACCAGGCCCGCCACTAATAGCAATTAATAGAGGGAGGAAAAAATGATTGATGTGGATCCCAGTTTGGTGAACTGGTCGAGGGCGCAGTTTGCGTTTACGGCGATGTATCACTGGATTTTTGTACCGATAACACTTGGGTTGTCGTTTCTCTGTGCCTTTTTTGAGACTATTTATCTCAAAACAGGAGATGAAGAATGGAAGAAAATAACACGTTTCTGGATGACTCTTTTTGGCATTAACTTTGCCATTGGTGTTGCCACCGGTATTATTCTGGAATTTGAGTTTGGAACGAACTGGTCCAACTATTCCTGGATGGTTGGTGATATCTTCGGGGCACCACTCGCCATTGAAGGTCTATTTGCCTTCTTTATGGAAGCGAGTTTCTTTGCAGTTATGTTTTTTGGCTGGAATAGATTTTCCAAGGGGTTTCACTGTTTCTCTACCTGGATGGTGGCTATTGGGTCCAACCTCTCTGCAGTCTGGATTTTGGTTGCCAATGGCTGGATGCAGAATCCTGTTGGTATGGCATTTAATGCTGATACGGCCCGTTTTGAGATGCAGAATTTTACCGAGGTGGTTTTTAATCCGGTGGCGATTTCTAAATTCACCCACACCTCTTCATCTGGCTTTGTTATGGCCTCAGCCTTTGTGTTAACTGTTTCCTGCTGGTATCTGATCAAGGGAAGACACGTACAGATGGCTAAAAAATCCATTGTTGTGGCCTCTGTTTTTGGTTTGGTTGCATCCCTCTTTGTTGCCTTTACAGGTGATGAAGCTGCCTATGAAGTTGCTCAGAAACAACCCATGAAACTTGCTGCCATGGAAGGCCTGTATGTAGGTGAAAGGGGTGCCGGGCTTGTGGCCGCTGGTATTATTAACTCATCTAAAGATCCGGGTGATGTGCAGGATGCCTTTCTTTTTGAGGTTAAAATTCCGCAGCTGCTCTCTTTGCTTGCCAACCGAGAACCCGGATCTTTTGTTCCCGGTATCGATGACTTGGTTTTTGGCAATACCGAAGAAAACATTATGGGTGTGAACACCATGATGGAGAAAGGCAGGGTTGCACTTACTGATCTTGCCGCCTTTAAAAATGCCAAGAAAAATAACAATGAAGATGCTACAGCGGTAGCTCTTGAACGATTTAAGGTTAATGAAAAATACATGGGGTACGGCTACCTTGATACCCCTGAAGAAGCGGTACCACCTGTTTCTACAGTATTTTATAGTTTTCATATTATGGCAATTCTTGGGTCTATGTTTCCTGTGATCTTTGGGGCCTTTCTTTTCTTTACCCTTCAGGGAACTGTGACGGAAAAACGCTGGTTGCTTCCAGTCGGTCTTTTTACTGGTCTCCTGGCCCTTTTTGCTCAGCAGGCTGGTTGGGTTACAGCGGAAGTTGGTCGTCAGCCCTGGGCTATTCAGGGATTGATGCCGGTGAAGATTGCTACCACAAATCTTTCCGTTACTTCTGTTCAGATCACGTTTGCAATGTTTGCAGCAGTTTTTACTCTGCTTCTAATTGCTGAAATATCCATTATGCTGAAAGCAATTGCAGCTGGACCGGAGGTACACTGAAAATGATATCTAATTTAGATTATGTAACTTTACAGCAACTCTGGTGGGTTATCTGCTCCGTTGTTGGTGCACTTTTTCTCTTTCTTACTTTTGTGCAGGGTGGTCAGACACTGCTTTGGCAGGTGGCAAAGACTGACACTGAAAGTGCTTTTGTCGTGAACTCTCTTGGTCGTAAATGGGAACTTCCCTTTACCACTCTGGTTCTCTTTGGTGGGGCACTTTTTGCCTCTTTTCCTAAGTTTTATTCCACAAGTTTTGGTGGTGCCTACTGGGTGTGGATACTGATACTCTTTTCCTTTATTATTCAGGCCGTGAGTTATGAGTATCGTAAAAAGCCGGGGAATGTGTGGGGATCTAAAACATATGAAACGTTTATGTTTATTAATGGTTCCGTTGGTGTCCTGCTTATTGGTGCTGCAGTCGGAACATTTTATACAGGATCAGCCTTTTCACTCAATGATATGAATCAGGTTACTTGGGAATATACCCTTGGCGGCGTGAATCTTCGTGGTCTTGAAGCTGCGTTTTCACTGTTTAATCTATCGCTTGGCCTCTTTCTTGTCTTTAACGCCAGGGTACTTGGAGCATTGTATCTGCTGAATAATCTCGATCTTGCTGCTGTTCCAGAGCTAGAGCAGAGATTACGAAAGGCAGTATGGTCAAGTTTTCTCTGTTCTCTTCCTTTTGTGCTCTACGTTGTCGTTTCCATTCTGTTGAGACAAGGATTTGGTGTTGATGAGGACGGTGTGGTCTCCATGGTTTCCTTTAAGTACTTCTTTAATCTTCTTGCACTTCCACATCTTCTTCTTTTTCTGCTTGGAGGACTTGGGCTGGTGATCTGGGGTGTGCTGCTTGGGGCATTTAAGGGAAGCGTGAAAGGAATCTGGCCAGCAGGGCTTGGAACGGTGCTTGTTGGATTGTGTGTGCTCTGTCTGCCCGCATTTAATGCAACAGCTTTTTATCCATCAACCTATGACTTGCAGTCAAGCCTTACCATCTACAACGCATCGTCGAGCAAGTATACCCTGATGGTTATGACCTATGTGGCTCTGGCAATTCCTTTTGTTCTTGCCTATGTTGTCTATCTCTGGAAAAAGATGGATTCTAGCAAGCTGAGTACAGAAGATGCATTGGATCACGAAGCGTACTAATAACTGAACTACAGGAGAAAAGTATGACTACTTTTATATTACTTGGGTATGTGGCTGTTATTATCATATCCTATAAAGGGGCAGTTTTTGCACTTGATAAAGCTGGCCTCCTCTAGAGCAAATTGAGGACAGGTTACTGCCTGTTTGATTTTTGGAAGTGTGCAATGAGAGGCCTGGCCTCTCATTGTGCGTTTAGCTATATACATTTCTTCGTTACTATTCTGCAGCCCTCCAACTACGGCCATTTTGACCTTCTCGAATAGCATTAGTATGCTTCAAAGCCCAAAATGAACGAATTTGAACTACGGAGTCTGTGCTTACCTGCTAAACAATTACAGTTCTGAGGTGAGGGGGATTTTTTGCCTCGCTGAATAATGTCTTTTTTAACTGGTAGCCAAATATGTCTGCATATGACCTGAAAGGGACTCTGCTCAGGGCCAATGGTAAGATCCGATATTTTTCGATCAAACAGGTAAGTCTGCTGGAAGAAGGGGATCTCCCGGCCTACGGGGTTAACCCAGGTGACCATCTTGAGCTTATGGCTGGATAGGTATCCGTCGAGTATGGACGTTTGGAGCAGTTGCTGATTTAGCGTACCGCTTATGTGGCGAAGTCTAATCTGGCGCCTAGGATTCACATCTTGACCCACGGTGAGCAGAAAGATGTTTTTAAGATATTTAGGAAATATCTTAGTACCAATTTGGATAAAGCTGACCTTGGATGGTTTATTGCTAACCAGTATCTGACGGCAGGAGGTCGCTCAAGCTCTGCAGAAGATTTTGTGGTGGAGGTTTCCAACAAGCATATTCTAACGGATAATGATGGCTTGATCGTAATAGATGATTCCGGTCATCCGCCGGAATTGCGTCAGAAAGACTTGTTTATTGACTCCCTGGTCTAATCGCTCCATCGGCTACCAGGATTCACGCAGAGTGGTGTCTTGACTGACTGGAAGACGAATTGATTATCTGCGAAAGAAGGAGGGGTTGCGAGCAGTCTGGTAGGGAGAAGGCTGAAGAGTGAATGGAAGAAAAGGGCCATGTTGAATTCTTCAGCATTGAATCCTGATACGTTTAATGAAATGTGCTTGAACCTGTAACAAATAACGTACTTTCAGAACATTCAAGCTAGCCTGAAACTTGAGTGAAGTAGTGCTGTGATTGTTTCTGTTATCATGCTATACCTGAAACATGTATTATGAAGTGGGATTTTATATTGAGTGCTGTTTTACTACTGCACTTTGATTTAAGTATGGAAAAATCTTTATGACTCTGGAATCTATGACTGCGGATGGACGACCGGATATTATCCTTGATCTGGATCGGCTAAGGAATAATTGTAACGGAAACTATGGGATAGTAAGGGAGCTACTTGCTCATTTACATCAGATAAGCGGGCCAAAGTGGATCGCAAATCTGATGCGTGAGATTGACGCCGGGAACAGTGAGGCCCTGTTGGAGATATGTCATGGTATGAAAGGGGCTTGTGCTACTATTTTTGCATGGCGTATATCAAACCTTGCATTTGAATTTGAATGCCTCGCCCGTGATGGTAAAGTTGAGCAGTTAAAATGTCGGATGCCGGAGTTGCAGGCTGTTTTTGATGAATTTGAGCTTTGGGTCCAAAAGAATCCTGAGCTCTCCTGACAGTTTTATTTTTTGCAGTGCAGAAAAACCGCCTGAATCACTAAGGTGTCGTCAAAACTGATATCCCCGTTGTTCAAACTGTCGGTTCCTAGCCCAACAAGTTCGCCGGCATCGTTCCATTCTTCGAAACCAAATTTCCAGCCGAGCCATGTTTTATTAAAGTTATAGGCGTACTGGGGGCCGTAGTAGTCAAAACGATTTTCCTCCAGTTCCTCATCGGGCATTTCACGTACCATCCCCACAAGGATAAGATCGGCCCCTTTTGTTTCAGCTTCCTGGTGTATGGCCTTGCTGATCTCCTCGCCCTTTGAATTCATCTTTGTGTTCATCTGAAGATGGGCAAAGGCGGAGCACTCTGCAGGAATGGTTTGTTCCTGAAAGGTGATTGAGCTGGCGTTTGTCTTTGGGAAGCTAAGTCCTGCGTATTCGGGAGTGCTTGAGAAGCACCCTGATAAGAGTGTGGTAAGAAATAGAAGTGAAAAAAGTTTTGTTTTGTGCATGGTTTACCTGTATATAAATATGAGGTGAATGGCTGAATAGATCACAGGAACAAAGTCATATACCTACAAAGAACAGCTATTATTTAAATAAATACAAAAAAAAGAAAGTACGCTATTTTTTTCAATTTGACTATCATTTTATTTCATGACACCTCTTTCCGTTCGTAACAGTCCATTGATTAATATCGCAGCCTTCGTCATTGTAGTTGCTGGAATGAAGGTGGCTGCTCCTTTGGTTGTCCCTTTTCTACGTGCTGTTTTTCTTGCCATAATTTGTGCGCCTCCACTGTTCTGGATGCAACAGAAAGGGATTCCTGAGGGTGCTGGTCTGGTGGTGTTATTTATTATAATTCTTGGAGTGTGGGGATCGCTGGTAACTCTTATTGGGAGCTCTATGACCGATTTTTCCAAAAACGTACCAGCCTATCAAGAGCGATTACAGGTAGAAACAGCCAGTTGGTGGCGATGGTTGGATGCACTGGGCATTACTCTTGATCGTACTCTTCTCACCGATACCTTTAATCCCGGCAAGATCCTGAGAATGGTGGCAAATACTCTGAATGGTCTTGGTGGTATGCTTACCAATACCTTTGTAATTTTTCTCACTTTTTTCTTTATTCTTTCAGAGGCTGCAGGGTTTCCCTGTAAACTTCGTGCCATTCAGGGCAAGCATTCCAGTGCTCTTAAGAAATATGGCGAAATTGCATGCGGTGTAAACCGCTATCTTGGTATAAAAACTCTGACCAGCCTTGTCACCGGTGGAATCATCGCTTTTGGACTTTCTCTGCAGGGCCTTGATTATGCAATTATGTGGGGCGTGATTGCTTTTTTGCTGAATTTTATTCCAAATATTGGCTCCATTATTGCTGCAATTCCAGCTGTGCTTCTTGCATTCGTTCAATTTGGTGCTGGGGCGGCTCTGATAAGCGGCGTACTCTTCCTGCTCGTGAATATAATTATCGGATCAATCGTGGAGCCTCGGGTGATGGGGAAGGGGGTTGGTCTTTCTGTACTGGTTGTTTTTCTGTCACTTGCTTTCTGGGGCTGGGTACTTGGGCCCGTTGGGATGCTGCTCTCTGTCCCGCTTACCATGGCTGCGCGTATTGCGCTTGATGGTTCCGAGGAGACCCGCTGGCTTGCCATACTTCTTTCTTCCAACAGGGCGATCGGGCAGATGGAACACGCAGGAGAGAGGGAAGAAGAGATCAAGGAGTGCTGAGGAGTCGCAGTTCTTTTCTGCTATGGTGTTAGAATATTAATTCATTAAAATAGGTGATGGAAGGGTAGTCGGGAGAAAATTGAACAGGGATGCGGGAGCTTGGGTAGGCAACAAATATCAAAAAGCCCATCCCGTATTGGTTGGCGGAGTTGAGCACCTTAGCAGTGTCATCAGCCAAGAGTGTTCGTTTTCTGTCATATCCAAGATGTGCTTCCAGCTTGAGCCAGAATTCAGGTTGTTCCTTCGCGTATCCGATCTCTTCTGCGCAGACGATACGGTCAAAATATTGTCCCAATTCGGTTTTCCGCATTTTAATGTCCAGTGTCTTCGAATGGGCATTGGTAACGAGATGGAGTTCCTTTTTTATGCTTTTTGCATATTTTAGAAAATCGATGACATAGGGGTGCACCTGTATCAGATGATCAACCTTGCACTTCAGTTCGGGAATATTGAGTCCGAGCTGTTCCGACCAGTAATCAAGGTCGCACCACTGCAGGGTACTCTCCACACGCTGATAGCGTTGCAGCAGTTCTTTACGTGCTTCCTGCTCTGAAAAATGGTGGGTTTCTGCAAATATCTTTGGAACATATTCCTCCCAGAAATGGTCGTCAAAATATTTATCAAGTAGGGTACCATCCATATCAAGAAGGATGGTGTCAACTTCTGACCAGGAGAATTGTGGGATTATCTGAGCGTGTGTCATATCTTTTTTGCCTTATTCAATAAGGGTGCGGAGTTCAGCAAGCCTTTGCTGCAATACAGTAAATAGTCGTGCCGTTGAGTCAATGTGTACATGGATAATAAGCCTTCCGTCCGGTGTGATTCTGCGCGGTTTTTCCTTCCTCTTTTTACTTCTCTTCTGCAGGTATTCAAGAAGCAGGCTCGGGTTAATGGGAGTATTGTCAGTAAATGAAAAGACAAAAGAGTCTTTCCCCTTTTCAAGCTTACTGATCCCTAGGCTTGCGAGTTCCTTTTTAAGCGCAACGACTTTGAAAAGGTTCTGTGTCTCCTCAGGAATTTTCCCGTAGCGATCGGCTAGTTCTTCGAGCAGATCATCATATGTTTCAGCGTCAGCGGTTGAAAGTGCAGCAATTCTGCGATAGGCAACGTAGCGCTGACTGATATCTGGGATATAATTTTCAGGGATATAGGCAGAGAGCTGAAGGTTTATTTCAGCTTCAGGGGTATCCAGTGGAATTTTTATATCACCTCCAGCAGCAGCTCTTGCCTTCATGTCTGCCACTGTCTTCTGCAGCAGATCAAGATAGAGGTCGTAGCCGATGGCTGCAATCTGACCGGATTGGGAAACCCCAAGAAGATTACCGCCGCCACGAATCTGCAGATCACTCATGGCGAGTTTAAAGCCGCCCCCGAGTTCATTGCATTCCATAAGTGCCCGCAACCGATCCTTTGAATCCTTGCTCAGGCTGTCAAGTGATGGTACCAGCAGATAGGCAAAGGCTTGGGCAGAGGATCTGCCGACACGGCCTCGTAATTGGTAAATTTCAGCAAGACCGAGCATGTCGGCCCGGTTGATAATCATGGTGTTTGCAGACGGAATATCAAGGCCGGATTCAATAATGGTCGTTGCCACCAGAACATCGATTTCACGGTTAACAAAACGAACCATGATTTCTTCAAGCTCCTTACCGCTCATCTGCCCGTGGGCCACAGCAATTCTGGCTTCAGGCACAAGTTCCTGGACATTACTTGCCATTTTATAGATAGATTTTACCCGGTTATGGACAAAGAAAACCTGTCCTCCACGGCGAATCTCCTTTAATACAGCTTCCTTAATAACCAGGTCATCGTACCTCGCAACAAAGGTTTTGACCGGTCTTCGATGTTCGGGAGGGCTTGAGATTACAGAAAGATCTCGGATTGAAAGCAGGGACATCTGCAGTGTTCTTGGGATGGGGGTCGCTGTAAGAGTGAGTATGTCCACTTCCGATTTGATCTTTTTGATTTTTTCCTTATGACTGACACCAAAGCGATGTTCTTCATCAATGATAAGAAGACCAAGATCTCTGTACCTGATATCCTTTGAGAGCAGGCGATGGGTACCGATAATGATATCAATTTTACCAGTTCCAAGATCTTTAACAATGCGCTTTTGTTCGGCGGCCGTACGGAAACGATTAATGCACTCTATGGCTACCGGGAATCCCTGCATCCGTTCCCTAAATGTCTTCACATGCTGCTCGGCAAGAACGGTGGTCGGAACAAGAATGGCTACTTGCAGGCCATCCTCGACAACCTTGAACGCGGCACGAACTGCCACTTCAGTCTTTCCATAGCCCACATCACCACAGACAAGACGGTCCATTGGTTTGTCCGATGTGAGATCAGTGATAACATCGGTGATAGCCTTGTCCTGGCCAATGGTTTCGTCAAATGGAAAGGACTCTTCAAGCTCAAGATAGAGTTCTCCAGGGGCAGAGAAGCGTTTGCCTTCGCGTAGTTCACGTCTGGCGTATATCTGGAGAAGTTCTTCTGCAACCTTCCAGACTTCCTCCTTGACCTTTGCCTTTGCAGCACGCCAGGATCCGGTGCCGAGTTTATCAAGACGTGGAGATTTGTCAGAGAGGCCTTCATAGCGACTGATCAGGTTTAGCCTGTCGACTGGAAGGTAGAGCTTGTCTGCGTCTCTGTATTCAAGGAGCATATAGTCGTTAACCACTTCCTGCATGGTAAGTGTGGCCATACCAAGGTAGAGGCCAAGCCCATGATCACGGTGGACTACCACGTCACCATCATGGAGCTCGGCAAAGCGGATTGGTTCTCCAAGCATTTCCCGTGTTTTCTTTTTATTGCCAATTCGCATTTCTGCAAAAAGTTCACTTTCTGAAAGGAAGTGGATGGCGGGACTACTCAAAGAGAATCCCTCGTTTAATGGATGGTCACAAAGATAAAGGACCTCAGAACTTGCCCTCTTGAGAAAGGAGTTGAGGTCAATTGGGCTTTCTAGAAGTTCAATTGAGTGTTGGTGTTTTTCTAAAAGCTCGGCCAATGTTTTTGTCTGTCGCAGGGAGCGGCAGCAGAGGATTACTTGGTCTCCTTGATTGTGCCAGATCTTGATCTGGTCGGAAAGCGGAGGGACGAGACCACGTTCTTTACGTTTTAAGCCAATCTCCTGCTTGAGGACCTGATGATTTGATGCTGTGAGCGGCGGGAGGCTCTTTTGCTCATGGAAGGGGGAACAGAGAAGTGTGGCAAAGCCTGCCATTTTCTTTCTGGTCTCTTCAATGGGAAGAAAGATTTGATCCGGTTCAAGGGCAGGCGTGTGAAGCTGGAGTGCCTCATCATAGTTGTTGAGAATTCGTTCCTGAACCATATCGCGGGCCTGATCTTCAAGCTCTGGTGAGAAATGGATCAGGCAACAGTTTGGCGGAAGAAAATCAAACAAGGTGCCCACGTGATCTGGGCCAGGATAAAAAACAGGAAGGAAAAATTCCATTCCGGCAAACCGAACTCCGGATGTAATCTGTTCCCGAATTTTAAGGCTTTCATCAAGGTCCCAACCTCTTGTTTCACTCTCCTTATCAAAACTCTCCAGGATCAGTTTCATTTGAGTCGATGAGGGCGCAGGAGAGCAGATATCACTGGCTGGCAAAATAACAGCTTCTGCGATTTCTGAAATAGAACGCTGACTGATGGGGTTAAAGCCTCGAAGTGACTCAATGGTATCCCCAAAAAAGTCGAGTCGTAGTGGTGTGGTATGGACTTTTTCTCCTTCGAGAAAGGAGGGTGGAAATATATCTAGTATACCGCCTCGTATGGCATAGTCCCCGACACTCTGCACCAGATTAACCTTTTCATAGCCAAGGGCGTTGAGTTTTTGTATTAACTCATCTCGGTCGCATTCCTCACCAGATAAGAGAAGCTCGGCACTGTCAAACAGGATTTTACCAGGGAGTGTACGACGTATTAAGGCTTCGGCTGAAACGACGATGATAAAATTGTTTTCGTTCTCGCTTTCATGAAGTCTGTACAGGGTTGAGAGTCGTTGCGCAGTGGTGAGTGGGTCGGGTGAGAGCGGTGTATAGGGAGGAATTTCATATCCGGGATAAGAGAAGACCGGAAGGTCCGTAAAGAGCTTCAGATCCTCCTCAACCTGGGCCACCATCTCTTCGTCGGGAACAATACAGCAGCAGGGTTGTAGAGGGGCCTGAAGTGCGGCAAGAAGAGCTTTGGAACTGCCCTGTAGTGATGGATAGGTGAGGGCTGATTTCCGTTGAATCTGGTTTGCGGTTAGTGGATTATGCATATGGATCAAATAAAAGTGCCGGCTGCATGGAGTACATGCAGCCGGCAGGAAGTAAAATTATGAGGAGGCCAGGTATTAGAAAGAGCCACCAATGGAGAAATCCCATACCGTGGTATCTTCATCTGGTTCAGGATCAAGATTGTAACCCCAGACAAGACGAAGGGGACCCATGGGGGATAACCATCGCACTTCAAGTCCAGTGGCTTTGTTGTAACTGTCGAGGGTCCAACCTTCGTCATCAGCTGCAACTTTACCAGCATCAAAGAAGAGTACGCCCCGAACACCAGCTTCTGTCAGGATTGGAAATACGTATTCAATATTGGTGTACCACATCTTATCACCACCGATACGGTCCCCGGTTTCGGGATCGATGGGACTTGCCTTTCCATATTCAAATCCACGGATTGTATTGATGCCACCAAGATAAAAGCGTTCATAGACAGGAAGCTTACCCGGTTCATTTTCCCAGATCTGGCCGGCAGCTCCTTTAACGTGGAAGACCGTGGTCCATGGCATTGGGAAATACCAGCTTGTAAAGGCCTCAAGCTTTGTGAACTCAGCGTCTCCGCCAAAAGGACCACCAGCATATTTAACGGTAACAGAGTTTTCTGATCCTTTACTGGCACCGGTCATTCGGTTTCTGGTGTCGCGAACCATTCCAAACTTGACAGCACTGGTTATGTTAATATCCATGGAATCAAGAATGATCTGTGAGGCAAATTCAGAGACATTGGTAAGTACGGTGTCGGTGTAGCTATAACTGCCATAGCCACGCCATTTTTCAAATATGGGATAACCGAAACGCAGGGCTCCACCCTTTGAATCCTTGTCGTAGTCATCGAATTCACGGAACCAGTTAAAGAGATCAGCACCCGCTGAAAGATCGGAGTCACGAAGATGCGGATTGGTGTAGCTAAGGTTGAAGCGACTGGATACGCCACTGATATTGGCGGCAAGAGAGAGTCTGTCACCACGCCCAAGGAAGTTGTTTTCTGAAATCTCACCCATCAGCATAACTGAATCAACGGAACTGTAACCGGCACCGATGCTGAACTGTCCGGTGGACTTCTCTTTCACATTCACTGTGACATTCATTTTTGATGGGTCAAGAGCTGGTTCCGGAATAATGTTAACTTCTTCAAAGTAGTCAAGACGCTGTAGGCGCTGGGTGCTAATTCTAAGAGCCTTTGAGTCAAATACTCCGCCTTCGGCTATTTGTAATTCGCGGCGGATAACATTGTCACGGGTACGGCTGTTTCCTTTGATTGCTACTCGCTGGACATAGACCAGGTCACCCTTGTTAATTTCTATAATAACATCCACTCGTGATCCAGTTGTCGATCGCCTTGTTCGTGGGCGGATATCGGCAAAGGCAAAGCCATTTTCAGAGTAAAAATCTGTGATCTTCAGAACATCTCCACGCAACACTTGGCGGTTGATGAATTTTTCATTCTGAATGGAGGTCATACTCCGTAACTTCTGCTCATCCGCAATCAGGTCACCCTTGAAGGATACGGTACCAACCCGGTAACGTGGCCCTTCCTCGACGGTGAAGGTAATGTAGAGTGAATCTTCTTCCTGAACAACGGCGGGCTTACCAACTTTTACCTCAAGGAATCCTTGGTTATTATAGAAAGATCCGAGTCTTGCAACATCCTGAGCAAGCATTTCCTGTTTCATTAATCCCGCTTCGGTAAGCCAAGTAAGCCAGCTTTTTGTTCCCGATTCGATGATGTCTGCAAGCTCATCGCCATCAAAGGTTTTGTTCCCGACAAAGGAGATCTTCTTGATATAGATTTTATCGCCTTCTTCTATAACATAGCGGAGTTCTGCATGCTCTGGATCGGGGTAACTGATCTGTGGGGTTACGGTTGTATTGTAATATCCTTTTGATTTGTAGAGGGCTTTGATCGCAGCAGCGCCGTTGTTGACCTTGCTTGTATTTAAGATGGTGTTTTCACCAATATTTGCCGCTTCGGAGACATCTGTTTCCGAAAGAGCGTCAAGACCGGTGTAATTAATCGTGCCGATTATTGGTTTTTCAGTTACTTCGAAGGTGACAATCTTTCCAGCTTCGCTCTCTTCCACTTCAATACGAACGTTTTCAAAATATCCCATTTTGAAGATTGCCTTCAGGTCTTCGCGCAGGGTGGCTGGGTTATAAAAATCACCCGCCTTAGTTTTGATTTTACGTGCGATGGCACCTGAATCGATGCGTTGGTTACCACTTGGAGCTATTGTTCCAATGATAAAGTCACGTTCAGTATAGGCGATGACATCCCGTATAACTTCCGACAGGGTTCCGGCAAGGTTTTCTAAGGATTCACCATGGCGGTAATAATACTTGGGGGAACGTGGGGCTAAGAGGTCATAAACTTTGTAGTCAATACTGATCTGTTTACCAATAACAGTCAGCGTTCCAACTGCAACATAATCAAGTCCGGTTGCCGCTGTGACTTTTTGAAGTTTTTCCGGCGCAGGTGGCCAGGTGCCTGAGTAATTAAGAATACGTTTTGCCTCTTCCCTTTCCATCATTGAGAATGAGGCGGGATAGAGTGCGTTGCTGAGTGCGCTGTCTGTCTGTTCAGTGATTATCTGCTGGTCACCGGGGCTGTTGATCTTGAGTGGGAGATAGGTTGTGTTCTGCTCAACAGCTGCAGCAAATCCAGGAAAAATAAGACAAAACGAAACAAGAAGGGCGAGTAGGAAACGTCCTCGTTTATATTTCTGTTTGAAAAATCTGGGTGGAGGGGTGGCTTTTCTGCAATGGCTCATGTGGTATCCTGTTTCTCTAAAAGGAAATGATTTGTCTTGTGGGCAAAGATTTTGTCCGCATTTCATAGCATTCTCAGGTGCAACTGAACTGAAGAAAAATGATAAATAGATTGAAAATCTTACACTATGCCATGTTTAGTCTTTTTTGCAAAGAGTACAAAGCCAGAAAGGGGAAAAAGGGCAGAATTCTTTTAGGCCTTAGTGATGTCGATAAATGGCGTTGTGGAATCCAGATGAACACTCTCGAGAAGATCAGCGGGAGACTGGTCAAAGTCATGGGACATGGTATCAGGTCCTAGGACTTCTTCGTTGAAGGTGGAGATAGTGTTTTCATGGGTCCAGCGGGTTAGGTAATACACAACCAGTTCCGGCAGCTTTGTATAAATGGTCTCCGTTGGCAAAGGGTCGACAAAACTGGAGTTTTGTAGTTTTTCTGCAGATAATGTCTGGGTTTTGTAGAAACTCTCAAGAAACATTAGTTCCGGAGGGAGTCCGCCATTGATACCAATGCGAGAAAATCCTTTGAGGATAAATTCCAGGACGTTTTTGCCAAAGATGGCCATGGGGTACGGGACGTAGATTTCTCTTGGACTTTTAAGCTCAAGGTAGGAACGAATAGTCAAGATAAGATCAGCCAGTTCCACCGGGCGTTTATCAACAAAGTGGTAGGTTTCTCCGCCAAATTCTTCACGATTCATCAGCAGGTGATGAATAAAGTAGGGGAATTTATTGGCATTGGAATAGGAATGTCTGATCTTTTTCTTAGTAAACATGACGGGCATGGATTCATCGGCAATGGAGAAGAAGAGGCGATGGAAGCCTTGGGTTTTATGGTCATGTTCTCCATATACAATGGCAAGGCGAACACAGGTGTAATCCAGCCCGACTGTCTCGCGCATATGTTCGAGTGTCTTTTCGGCCATAAGCTTTGATTTTGCATAATTATTAAGCTTTGGCTCGATGGGGAGGTTGTCGTCTTCGGTGAGATCCTCTCCGTTTGGCAGAGTGGCAGCAGAACTGATATGGATATAGGGGATTTTAAGAGCGGCTGCAGCCCTTGCAAGATTCAGGGCGCCGATATAGTTTACTTCGAGTGCCAGCTGGGAGTCTGATCCGATATTGGCGATGGCTGTATTGATAACAAAATCAGGCTGTAGGCGTCTGAGGTAATCCTTAATGTCAATGGAATTTCTGATGGAGAGTTTTTTGCTGCTTGGTGCGCGCAGTTCTATGGTGTCGGGGGTTTTGGTCTTGAAATAGTGTGCCAGGGTACCGCCAATTAGCCCAGACCCGCCAATAAGAACGCCGAGAAGTTTTTTTGAGGAAGAGTCGTCTTGTGTCACGGTGTGATATGGTTGGTTTTTTTACGAGTTACGATTTTTATTCACCTTCAAAGTATTTTCTAATGTAGCATGGTTTTTTGGAAAGGTCATCTTTTTGCGACTGGTTTTAGGGGGAAAAGTGGTATTATAAGACAAAAATGCACTGGATTTGAGGGAAACGGGTGATATTGGAGGCGGAGAGTATTTTAAAATTTTTTGGAACAGGTGTCAAAAATCTTCTTTTTCCCCCTGTCTGTTCAGGGTGTTTGGAGCCTCTGCCCTCTTCTGATAAATCTTTCTGTGATACTTGTTTTCAGCGTATCGCCTTTATTCATTCTCCTAAATGTCCAAGATGTGGTCATGAATTCAGAAATTCAACAGAGGGAGACCATCTTTGTGGAACCTGTCTGCGCAGAAAACACAAAGATCCTTTTTCAAGGGCAATGGCAGTTGCCCGCTACCAGGAACCTGTATCTACTCTTCTGCGAAGTTTAAAGTACGATGGTGATCTCTCCGTTTTAGCAGCTCTGCAATCAATTGTTGCCAGTGCGGATACGCTTACGCTTGATAAGGAAGACAGGATTGTCCCTGTACCATTGCATGTGAAACGGCTGCGGTCTCGTGGCTTTAACCAGGCCGCGCTAATTGCCAGACTGTTTTTTCCCGCCATGGAAACTCATATTTTGCTGGATGTTGTTCAAAGGGTCCGGCATACAAATCCGCAAATGGGCCTTGATGGTGTAGCAAGACGAAAAAATCTCCATGATGCTTTTGCTGTTTCCAACAGGAGCAAAATTAAAGGGAGAAAAATTATCCTTATTGATGATGTGTTTACCACCGGAACAACTGTTTTGGAATGTAGCCGGGTTCTTATTGCAGCAGGAGCAAAAGAGGTACAGGTATTGACCGTGGCCAAGGTTCAGGGGTAAGGGCTTGTAATAAGAGGACGAAACGGCAATTGAATGACTATATTGTTATCGTCAGTTGCAAATTCGGGAGATTTATCCAAAAAAAAATGTACTTTTGATGCCAAAAGAGAGGAGATGTCCATGGGGCCTGACTTCTGTGAATTAGGCTGAAATATGAAACAAAAAAAATCAAAAATAGTTTTATTTTGAGAAATTCAGTGTACTCCGTGATATAGCATGAACTAAAGCTTGGTACGTGTGTAAAATCCAGAAAAATGTCGATATTTTTAGTATGCGCTAGGTAATGCGAGTTAAAGAAAAACTTGAATTTGTTAATAACTTGCCTTGAAATGGACTAAACTATGAAGATAACAGTACATTGGTTAGTGCGGAGTGTTTTGCCCATTTATAAAGGGTTTGGAAAAAGCCTCTTCTCTAATCCCGTACCTGTCGGGCTGTTCAGAATTGTGGTGATAGTATGTGGTACTGATAGGAAAATTTGGCAAAATCGGCTTTGACCGAAAAAAGGAAATAGAGTTAATTCTCCAGCATGAGTTGCGGTGGTGAATCTCACCCCGTGTCCCATTCAAGGAAGCAATCGGAACCTTCGATGCTCCTTTCAAGTATAATGAGCTTTATCGGTGTAGAAAACATTATATACGCTTGTAAGGCTTGATAATTGGCTATTTTGACGTGATTCCGTTGTTGGATGTAATGTGTTGAGGGAAAATTATGGTATGGGAACAGGTAAAAACAGCATTGAAGGCGAGTCTTGGGGACTCGGTTTATGGCCTCTGGATTGCGCCTCTTGAATGCATACATACTGATCCCGCAGAAATAAAGTTGGCCTGTCCCGATCGGTTTTACCGTGCCCACCTAGATCGTAATCACCTTACGATGATGCAAAAGATTGTAACTGGAATTGTCGGAAGTGATTGTAAAGTCGTTCTTTGTGATAGGAAAACGAAGGCCTTACTTGTTACCGGGTCAAAGAAACAGCTCAGGTTACCTCATATTCCCCAGCGAAAATCCGTTGTACGCTCTCTTCACCCTCGTTATACCTTTGATGCCTTTATGCTTGGTGAGTCAAATCTCCTTGCCCAATCTGCATGTAAATCACTGATTAACGGTGATGATACCGTTGGCTCATGTCTCTATATAAATAGTGCCACCGGTCTTGGGAAAAGTCATCTAACCCATGCTGTGGCCCATACTCTGCTTGCGGAATCTCCTCAAACGCGCTTACGCTATGTAACTGCTCAGCAGTTTGCAGCTGAGATGGTTCGCGGTATTCAGACGAAAAGTATGGATTCCTTTAAGTCCAATTACCACGACGAGTGTGATTTTCTGCTTGTTGAGGATGTTCACTCCCTGCAGGGAAAGAAGAAAACTCAGGAAGAGATGAATGAATTACTTGACGCCCTGATTAAGAGTGGCAAGCGGGTAATTTTGACAGCAAACAGTACGCCACGCGATCTTAAAGGTATAGATAATGAATTCAGATCCCGTATGGGGGCAGGACTTGTAACAACCATACAGGCCCCTGATATTGCTACTCGTTATCGTATTGTTGAGAATAAGGCTGCCCAGAGTGGTCTTTCTCTTGGTGAAGATGCCATCGCCTATATCAGCCAGCATATTCATGGGGATGTTCGACGAATTGAGTCAGCTCTTCTTTCTTTGGGGGCTAAGATAGCTCTTGTAGGCGGAGTTGTTGAAATGGAAACGGTACGTGATGTTGTGGCTGAAATAGTCGGTCTCCCGACGCATCTGACGACTGCGCTAATTGGAGAACTGATCAGTCGTGAGTTTAAGGTGAGTTATAAAGACCTGCAGTCTCGTTCCCGAAAAAAAGTGATCACCTTTCCTCGTCAGGTTGCGATGTATCTTGGCCGGAAACATACTGAAGAATCACTTGGTGAGATTGGTAAAATTTTTAATCGTAATCATGCCACCGTTCTCCATTCCGTTAAAGTGGTGTCCGAGCTCTGTAGATGTGATACTTCGGTACGTCGCCAGGTTGAAATTCTTGATCAGAAAATGGCTGATATTTAAGTTGTCTCTGGTGTAGGATTTCTTTCTTCCGGACACTTTTCCCCCTCCTGCTTTCTTCTCCGTTCCATCTCTGACTTTTGTATATGGCCATGATCTGTTAAATAGTTTATGATACTCTGTTTTTGATACCTGAAATCAGTAGTGTCCGGTTAGGATTTTGCATGTTTTAAAACAATGAAATCTTCTCAAAACAAAGGTGTTTTTTTTCTTGACAAATAAATAATTTTTCGCGGTCGACCTCCTTAAAAAGACTATCTTTTAA
>Ga0222693_100056_pt1 | contig 55280 bp, 45 predicted proteins | sample AntAcemetage1331_FD_179840 | JGI IMG/M metagenome (GOLD analysis project Ga0222693, IMG submission 179840) | Saline water microbial communities from Ace Lake, Antarctica - #1331 | ecosystem: Environmental > Aquatic > Non-marine Saline and Alkaline > Saline | place: Antarctica: Ace Lake... | reverse complement strand
GATGCTGGCGATTTTAGACGTTTGAGTAATCCCCTTTCCCGATAACGAGAACTTGTTAATAGAGCCCCTCCTCGCTCTAACCATCAAAAGTGGTATTGTCTGAAGACCTTTTCCTGTATTTCCATTTCTATAAAAGATCACCAGAAGTATAGATTCTGAACTTCTCCGCAAGACAAAGTTGACCGCGGTCAATTTTGTGTCTTGCGCTTCATTCGCCTCTCCGTTATAAAATCGACTGCAGTCATTATTTTTTCAGGAGCAGTAATATGACAACGGTACGGGAAAAGAAGAAGCGTCAGACCAGAAAAGCCATTCTTGAGGCGGCCATTCATCTTTTTGGCTCAAATGGGTATGATAAAACTAGCATCGACCAGTTAGCCAGAAAGGCGGGAGTGGGTAAGGGAACAATTTACAGCTACTTTCGCAGTAAGAGTGAAATTCTCCTCGCCTTCTGCGACGACGAGCTCGAGTATCTCCATGAAGAGATGGAGCGCAGGATAGATGATAATACGCCATTTCTGGACGCCCTGGTTGAAATTTTTATGATTGAATTTCGCTATGTCACCAGAAATAAGGAGTTTGGCCGGGTTTTTCTACGTGAGGTTATTTTTCCATCGGATTTGGTTGTGGAGAGATCACGGGAAATTGATGATCGCTTTATCGCCATTTTTATCCCTCTGTTTGAAAAAGCGCAGCAGCGCGGCGAGCTCCGTCTTGATGTTGAACTTCTCTTTGCAACCGGCCATTTTTATGCACTCTATATCATTGCGGTCTCCTCCTGGTACTCCGGGCGGCTTCTTGAAAATGATGATGTGGAGATGTCCTTAATAATGCTTTTCAAGCAGGCACTCATCGGGTTGTCTCCCGTTGGTGCTCCTTTAGTACAATCCAGGTAACCATGAATACAAACTATTCCCCTCAAAGCAGTAGGGCCAGAATTGTCTATACAATCTGGAAAAATCTCCCTCGAGTCCTCCTTCTTCTCCTTCTTGTATTCTCTCTGTTTGGTTTTCTGGCTATCAAAGAGAAGGGAGTGGAGATGGCCGAGAAAAAGGCAGCTGCCACACCCGAACCACGACGGCCCGTGAATGTTGTGCTACTAGAGATACAGCCGATTATGCTTCGTGACCGTATTAACCTTCCTGGTTCCATTGAAGCGTGGCAGAAACTTGAGCTTATGGCAAAGGTTGGCGGTACCGTGGAAGAAATCCTAGTGACCGAGGGTGACCGGGTTGAAGAGGGAGCTATTCTTGCCCGAATCGAAGAGTCTGACTATAAAATTGCACTCCAATCCGCCAGAGCGACCTGGACACTGGCCAGTGCTGAGCTCAAAAGAGTGAAGAGCATGCGGGCCAAGGGAATTGCACCTCAGGCGGAGGTGGAAAGCCTCAGCGCCCGTTTTCTCACTGCCCAGGCGGCATTGGACAATGCGGAGTTAAAGCTCTCCCGCTGTACTATAAAGGCTCCTGTTTCTGGGGTTGTCAGTCGCTTGGATGCAAAACCCGGTTTACTGCTTGGTGTTGCTGATCCGGTGGCAGAAATTCTGCAGATGAACAGAGTGAAGGCTGTAATTGGGATACCGGAATCGGATGTGTCTGCTGTTCGTAAGCTCGATGAAATTCAGATAACTATTCAGGCACTTGGTGACCGGACACTCATGGGCCAAAAACATTTTCTATCCCCAGCCCCCGAATCGAATGCCCACGTCTATCGATTGGAACTTGCCATTGCCAATTCCGACCATTCCATATTGCCAGGTATGTTTGTCCGGGCGGATGTTATTAAAAAGGAAAACTCGCAGGCATTGGCCGTGCCTCTCTATTCAATTATCAGTCGTAACGAAGAGCAGTATGTCTATCTGGAGACGGAAGGAGTTGTGAGAAAACAGCCCGTACAGATAGGGATTATGGATGGCTGGATGGTAGAAGTGACGAAGGGTATCAGCCATGGAGATAGGGTGATAATAGAAGGACATCGTGATGTTGAGGATGGTCAGCAGGTAAGGATCGTTCGCACTCTCTTATCCACGGAGCTTCCATGATAGTTTCCGATACAGCGGTCAAGAAGTCGGTTACAGTTCTTGTTCTTGCCGTGATTATTCTGGTCTTTGGAACCTACTGTTACCTTGCTTTACCACGGGAGTCCGAACCGGATATTACTATCCCCAATGTCTTTGTGTCCACAACTTACAGAGGTGTTTCACCCGCCGATATCGAAACCTCAATCACCATAGAGATTGAGAAAAAGCTTAAAGGGCTCGATGGGGTAAAGAAGATCCAATCGGTGAGTTCCGAGGGGCTTTCTTCAATCAATGTTGAGTTTCTGACCGGTGTTGATATTGATAAGGCCCTGCAGGATGTAAAAGATAAGGTGGACGAGGCAAAGGGCGAACTGCCAAATGATCTTGAGGATGATCCCGTTGTCTTTGAGGTAAACTTTTCAGAGATGCCTATTCTGGTCTTCTCCCTTTCTGGGACCTGTGGGCTTCCCTGTCTTAAAGATATTGCCGATGACCTTGAAGACAGTATAGAAGCTATTCCAGGCGTGCTCGAAGTGGATATCAGCGGCGGCCTGGAGCGGGAGATACGTGTTGAGGTGATCCCTGAAAAGCTCGCCTTTTACGGGTTGACCATCAATTCCCTGCAGCAAGTGGTTGCAAGTGAAAATCAGAATACTTCGGGTGGCGCCATTCGTCTCGGCAAGGGGCGTTTTCAGCTACGTGTCCCCGGGGAATTCAGTACTCCCGATGAAATATATGGCCTGGTGCTCACCACCCACAATGGTGATCCTGTGTATCTAAAAGATGTGGCCAAAATCGTAGATGGTTTTAAAGAAGAGTCGAGCAAATCCCGGCTCAATGGCAATCAGGCTGTCAATATTACCGTTAAAAAGCGCAGCGGCGAAAATATTATTGCCATTGTCGATGCTGTAAACTTGAGTATTGCAAAGCAGCAACCAGCATGGCCCAAAGGAACAGAAATCACCAAGGTAATGGACAAATCAAAGGATATTGTCAATATGGTGGCGGATCTTGAGAATAATATCCTCTCGGGTCTGGTTCTGGTGGTCGTGGTTATTTTCTTTGCCATGGGGATACGAAATGCCATTCTGGTGAGTCTTGCCATTCCCTTTTCCATGCTGCTTTCTTTTATTGTCCTGTACCTTATGGGGATCACCCTGAATATGGTGGTTCTCTTCAGCCTTACTCTGGCACTTGGGATGCTAGTGGATAATGCCATTGTTATTGTGGAGAATATTCACCGGTTTATGGAGCAGGGGGTTCCCAGAAAAGAGGCTGCTATGAAGGCAACTTCGGAGGTAGCCTACCCAGTTATCGGTTCCACCCTTACAACCCTTGCTGCCTTTTCACCCATGCTTTTCTGGCCCGGCATTATGGGCGAGTTTATGAGCTATCTGCCACTCACCCTGATTATCACCCTGAGTTCTTCTCTCTTTGTGGCCATGGTGATAAATCCCGCTTTGGCATCGATGTTTCTGAAGATTTCTGTAAAGCAAAAAAGATTGAGCCAAGGCCACGCAACCGTATCGGAGGAACAGCCGGTACAGATTAATACTCCACTACTGCGCAGCTATGCTTCACTCATGAATGTTGCCCTTGGTCAGCCAGTCTCCATTTTGCTGGTCGCCGTTTTTGTCCTTATTCTTATGGTGGAAGGCTGGCTTCTTGTAGTGGGACTTGAAAAACCCAAAGAGTTCTTTCCAGATATTGATCCCAAGGGAATGTATGTCAATGTGGATATGCCGGAAGGTGCTGATCTGGATTATATCAACCGGGTCATGCGACGGATAGAAGGTGCTGTTGCTAGTGCGGAGAGTGCAGGTGGTGATAAAGAGCTGACGGAAGAGGAGTATCACAGGCTGCTGTCCCCCACTGAACACAGGGATGCACAAGGAAACACCCATTTTGGTCCATCGGATCTTGCCAATATTGAAACCATCTATATGGAGGCCACCGTGGAGACCGGTGGCGGCTCAAAATTTGAGGCAAATGCTCCAAATCATGTGGGGATTCGTTTTCTGGATATTCAGGATAGATATCGCTCTTCCCAGGATACGGTGGCCGAGATCAGAAAACGGGTGCAGAATATTCCAGGTGGAAAAATCACCATTGCTACCGAGGCAGAGGGTCCGCCAACGGGCGCTCCCATCAATATTGAAATTTCAGGAGATGATTTTCAGGTACTCGGAAAGATTGCAAAGTCCATCCGCAGGTCCCTGAATGAGATCCCTCATGTGGAAGATGTGCAGGACAACTTTGTAGAGGGTATTCCTTCGGTTCAAGTGAAGGTGGATAGGCAGAAGGCCGCTCTGTTTGGTCTCTCCACCGATATGATCGGCTTCGCGCTGAAAACGGCCTATAATGGGCTGGAAGTTTCTTCCTTCAGGGAAGGTGATGAAGATTATGATATCACCGTACAGCTGAATGAAGATGACCGCAGAGTGGTGGATGTTCTGCATGAATTGATGATACCTGCACCCAATGGTGTCACCGTACCGCTTTCAACTCTTGCATCGATTACAATATCCGGGTCTCTTGGTGATATTGTGCGCATTAATCATGGGCGGGTGGTCACCGTGAAGGCTAATGTGGATGAAACGAAGGTTCCGGCTCCGATGGTACGTGCCGTTGCGGAAAAGGCCCTTGCGGGGTTGATTCTGCCGCCCGGTTACCACGTGAGCTTTACTGGTGAGTTTGAAGATCAGCAGGAATCTGAGGCCTTTCTTGGCAGGGCATTTATTATAGCGCTGTTCTTTATCTTTCTTATTCTGGTGAGTCAGTTTAATTCAGTGGGGCAGCCTTTTATTATAATGACCTCGGTGATTCTGTCGCTTGGTGGTGCCTTTCTTGGTCTGATGCTCTTCCGGCAGCCATTTGGCATTGTTATGACAGGAGTCGGAGTGATTTCGCTTGCTGGCGTTGTGGTCAACAATGCCATCGTGCTTATCGACTACACCAATCAACTGCGTGAACGGGGGATGGCTGTAAAAGAGGCTGTGATGGCTGCAGGAGCGACACGTCTGCGACCGGTATTGCTCACAGCAATAACAACAATTCTAGGACTTGTTCCAATGGTTACCGGAATCTCCTACGATTTTCGTAACCTTGGTATGTCCTGGGTCAGTGAGTCCAGTCAGTGGTGGCGTTCCATGGCCGTTGTTATCATCTTCGGTCTGATCGTGGCCACATTTCTGACTCTGGTTGTGGTTCCGAGCCTCTATTATCTCTTCCATCGTTTTTTGGAACAGCAGCCACGTATCCGTGCCTGGCTGAGCAAAATATACTGGAGCCCCTATTCCCTTCTTTCCGGTGAATCCCGGGAGGTGAAAGATGAAAAGTAGATATACAAATAGAATTATGCTGTTGCTTCTTCTCAGTTTTTCCGTCTCGCAGGCAGAGGCAGTCTCGGGTGAAGAGGTAGCGGTGAAACTCACTCTAAGCCAAGCCATTGAAACAGCACTTGCAAACAATCTTGGCATTCAGCTGAGCCGGCAGGATCTTGATGTGGCACGGGGCAGCAGTGAAGCAGCAGAGGGACCTTTTGACAGTTATTTGTCAGCTGGCGCAGCGTATGGAGAAACGCGTCTTACCCCAACCATGCAGGGGGCAGCCTTTGACGAACAGAGCAGCTCCTGGAATGCCTCACTTTCAAAACGATTGACAACGGGAACCGAGTTGGGGCTGTCATGGAGCAATGGCTATAATGACAATAACTCAGACTATTCTCTTATTAATCCACTCTACACAAGTGGAATGGATTTGAAGATCACTCAACCGCTTCTTCAGGGAAGGGGCAGTGAGGTGCAGACGGCTGGCATCCGCTCGGCTGAAAAAAAGGTGGAGGCGGCTATTTTTCTCGTCCATCGTGAGGCAGCAGAACTCACATCTCAGGTACGAAAGGCCTATTGGGAACTGGTATCCAGCTGGCAGGATATTGAAGTTCTCGAATTGTCTCTTACACTTGCCAGACAACTGGAAGATGAAACCAGAAGTAAAATCGACACAGGACTGTTGGCAGATATTGAGATCTATCAACCTCAGTCAGAGGTAGCCAGAAGAGAGCAGAACCTTATAGGCGGAGAACGCGCTGTGGGAGTGGCTGAGGATATTTTGCGCTACCTGCTGAATAATCAGGAGTGGGAGAGGCCGCTTGATCCAGTTGATCGCCCGGAAGTTACGGAACAGGCGCCGCAACTCGACACTGTCCTCGAGAGGGCTCTGGCCAATCGCCCCGATATACGGGCTGCGGATATGGAGACAGAGGCTGCAGTTATTTCCAGTACTTCATTGAAAAACAGGATATTACCTTCACTTGACCTCTTTGGTTCCATGGGACTTGTGGGGAATGAGACCAGTTACGGAAATGCAGTGGACCGGCTGACAAATGAGAGTGATACGCGCTGGCAGGTTGGGGTAAGTTTTTCAAAGCCACTTGGGAATAGTGGTGCCAAAGGGCAGTACAGACAGGCAAAGGCGAATGCAAATCGTGCAAAAATTCAGGCGGAGCTTTTGCGCCAGCAGACACGGAGCATGGCCCGGCAGGCGGTTCGTGATATAAAGCTTAGCGTTAAAGCCATTGAGGCTACCCGTAAAACGAGTCTTTCTTCGCAAAAACGGCTGGAAGCGGAACAGACAAAGTTTGATTTGGGCCGAGCGACCACCTATGATGTTCTTGTGGCTCAGGAAGCATTTTCAAAGGCAGTTGCGGATGAATATCGGGCCAAGATTCTTTATGCTCAGTCCCTTGCCGAACTCGATCGTATCCAGGGCATTGTTACCATGGAGTATGATGTTACTCAGGTTTCTGAGTCGCTGATGTGAGAGGCTAGGGGAAAAGGTTGGAGGCTAAAGACCTTGATCCTGATACTCGTCGCAGATGAGAAAAATAAGATATTACAGCGCATTGAATCGGTATCTTAATTAAAAGAACTGTATCGCTCCAGTCTCTCCCTCTACTATTTCACCGATATCATGGCAGGAAAAGGGATAGCTTGATTTTTCTATTTCCTGAAGAATTATTTTACTTGTCTCTTCCGGTGCGGCTATAAGCAGTCCGCCGGACGTCTGTGGATCGGACAGTACCATCTCCAGAACATCATTGACGGTTCCGTTTTGCTGAAGCCATTTTGAATAGAATTTATGGTTGGTATAGGCTCCCTCCGGAATAATACCCATATTGATAAAATCGATACAGCCGGAGATAACAGGAATCTGATCTTTGAATATTCTTGCTGTGACCTTTGAGGCTACGGCCATTTCATGAAGGTGGCCGAGTAGTCCAAATCCGGTAATATCCGTACAGGCATGTACCTTATGTCCTCTTTCCCGTGCAATTGCTATGGCCTCTGCAGGGGCTTGGTTGAGGGTGGCCATAATCTCTGTTATCTGTTTTTCAATTTCTGCTCCTGCAAGATTCCCCTTAATGGCGGTGGCAAGGATTCCCGTACCCAGTGGTTTGGTCAGAATCAACCGATCTCCCACTTTGGCTCCGCTATTCAGCAGGACATGATCCGGATGAACAACTCCCGTCACTGAAAGTCCGTATTTCAGTTCGTCATCTTCTACGGAATGCCCGCCAACAAGAAGTGCCCCGGCCTCCACCACTTTGGAGAGCCCGCCTTTAATGACTTCACGAATAATCTCGGGTCCCATGCTTTTTATGGGGCAGGCAAGAATATTCATGGCAAGTAAGGGCTTACCGCCCATTGCATAGACATCACTTAATGCATTGGCGGCGGTGATCTGGCCAAAGTGATACGGGTCATCGACAATGGGCGTAAAGAAGTCCAGTGTCTGGATGAGTGCTGTCTCGTCGTTGAGACGGTATACTCCAGCATCATCACAGGTCTCAGCCCCGACAATTAGGCGATCGTCTTTTGGTAAGGTAATACCACAGAGTATCTGGCTCAGGTCCCCTGGGCCAATTTTCGCTGCTCAGCCCGCGGCTTTTACAGTAGATGTCAGTTTTATCATTGCATTAGAGTAAGAAAACCCTCATTTCTGGTTTAGTATCTTGCCTTATCGGGGTAAGATACAATAAAAACAGGACTGAAGGTGCTTTATTGTTGAATTTCCATGAAACATATTATAAGTCTTTTTATCAGATTTTAATAAAAGGCACAAAGAAAACAATTATCTTTGTGCCTTTCCCTTTTTTATAAGAGTTACAGTTTCCCCATACAAGGAATATTATCAATGGATAGTCGTAGCGTACAGGTTGTTGAGGATGGCCGCCCAAAACATGAATGTGGTGTCTGTGGGATTTTCGGGCATGAAGATGCAGCAAAGCTTACTTATTTTGGCCTGTATGCTCTACAGCACAGAGGACAGGAGAGTGCCGGGATCGTGGCATCGAATGACGGCGCGGTGGCTATTCATAAGGCGATGGGGCTTGTCCCTGAGATCTTCTCAGAGGATATCCTGCAGGGCTTACCGGGGGCCATGGCAATGGGTCATGTGCGTTATTCCACCACCGGTGCTTCCAATGTGACTAACTCCCAACCCTTGATGGTGAATCATAGGGGCTGTACTTTGGCCGTGGCTCATAATGGCAATCTTGTAAACTCCCTTGAGCTTCGCCATGATCTCGAGGAGAAGGGATCGATTTTTCAGACCTCAATGGACAGTGAGGTTGTTCTTCATCTTATGGCCCGAACCACTCATCTGGGACTTGAGCGGGCTCTTACGGAATCCTTTTCCTGTTTAAGGGGTGCTTATTCGATCCTGTTGATGACGGAAGATACTCTTGTTGCTGTGCGGGATCCCGGTGGATTCAGGCCGCTGTGTCTTGGAAAGCTGAATAATGGCGGCTTGATTGTCGCTTCTGAAACCTGCGCCCTTGATCTGGTGGAGGCCGAGTATCTTCGTGATGTTGAACCGGGTGAGGTTCTTATCATCACTAAAGATGGGATGCGTTCGATTTTTCCATGGCCGAAACAGAAAACCACATTTTGCATTTTCGAACAGGTCTATTTTGCTCGTCCCGATTCTGATATTTTTGGAATTAATGTGTATGAAGCCCGTAAACGTATGGGCGAAATTATGGCGCGAGAATCGGAAATCGAAGGGGATTTTGTTATGCCCTTCCCGGATTCCGGAAATTATGCGGCCATTGGATTTTCAAAAGAATCCGGGATTCCACTCGAGATGGGAATGATCAGGAATCACTATGTCGGGCGAACATTTATTGAGCCAACCCAATCCATGCGTGACTTTAATGTGCGGGTGAAGCTGAATCCTGTCAGATCCCTTCTGAAGGGGAAGCGGGTAATAATTGTTGAAGATTCTGTTATTCGCGGGACCACTGGTCGCAGCAGGGTGAAGGCATTAAGAGAAGCCGGGGCCAAGGAAGTTCATATGATGGTAAGTTGTCCTCCAACCCGTCACGCCTGCTACTATGGGATCGATTTTCCCTCATCCGATCAGTTGATTGCAACCAACCATTCCGTTGAAGAAATTGCAGAACATCTTGGTTTGGATTCAATCTACTATCTGAGCCTGGAAGGTCTGGTTGAAGCGACGGGACTGAAAGCTGACGACTTTTGCCTAGCATGTTTTAACGGTATTTATCCCGTGGAGCCCGATAGGAATTTTACCAAAAATGCCCTGGAAAGATAGGATCTGGAATGGCGAGGTATATTGTAATTGATGTGTATGAATGCAATGGCTGCGGAGCTTGTGAAGAAATTTGTCCCGAGGTCTTTGCTCTAGATGATGGCGAAAAGGCTGTCCTTCTGGATTCGGACGCACCAATAACAGAGAAGGTGGAGGAAGCTGCTGCTTACTGTTCGCAAAAATGCATTTCTTTTGAGTAACAGGTTTTTTGCTATGCATTGTAATTCGTAATAATACGGAGTAGCTTACTGATATTGGTCACTGTTCCAAGACACTGGTCACGGAATTTGGAGAATAATAGCCCCGTTAATAGGTATTTTTCGCTTAGATGGATAATCTCTTTCTGACAAAGCTGCTTGAGTCCGGTTATACCGAGGATCCTCTTGATGAGATTCTGGCTGTACTGAACCTGATGGCTCCCGATTTTCAACGGGAACCTCTTATTGAACTCCATCGTGAAATAGGATTGATTTTTGGCGGTGAACATCCCGACTATCGCCAGTCAAATACCATGTATCATGATCTGGACCACACCTATGGAGTTGTTCTGGCAACGGTGAGGCTGTTTCATGGACTCTCCTGCGACGGTTGGTCGGTTTCCGAGGCCACCATCTTAAAGGCCCTCTATAGTGCTTATTTCCATGATTGTGGATTACTGGTTAAGAACTCAGAGGATGCTGTGACAGGGGCGATTTATACCATTGGACACGAAAAACGTTCAATGTTCTTTATGGCCGATTATCTGAAGGCCAAGAAATTTTCCCTTCCATTTATTACCGACTGTTCTGTTATTATTCAGTGCACTAACCTGAGTATCGATCCCGATTCCCTTTTCTTTCCATCTGCTGAGATGCAACTGGCTTCTTTTGCTGTGGGATCTGCTGATATTTTGGCCCAGATGGCGGATAGGTACTACCTTGAACGTTTACCCCAGCTCTTTCAGGAGCATGAGGAAGGTGGAATTGGCAACTATAGTTCTGCCGTGGAACTTATGGAACAGACCTCAGTGTTCTATCACGATGTCGTGATTGATCGTCTGTCTCGTGTTTTTGGCAACCTTACCAAGTTTATGCAGATACACTTTCGGGAGCGCTGGGGAGTTGACCGAAATCTCTATCTTGAGAATATCAAGAAGAACGTCAAATATATTCAGCTTATTGTGCGCTCCTGCGGTGGCGATATGGAAGAGTCAATACACAAGTATCTACGACGCGTACCACCTCAATAAAAACTATCTAGTGTCCGTCCAGAAATGAGATTTTTTCCTCTAAATCGAGGCGCGAAGAAAAATTTACCGCAGGCATATAGTTGATATTCCGAGGATAAAATTTTCCAGCAACGAAGGGTTAGGGGGAAAAGGCCATTTTTGGAGAGGCACTATCAAATCTATTTTTGCCGCGGGTCTTTCCCCGTTTCAAACATCTCAAAAAGATCATAAAATAACCTGGCCACTGCACTGAAGTGGGTAGCAGAACCGGAACTTGCGTACGCCTTTGTCAGTTCCATGGCGCGGGCGAAACTTTCCTGACATTCTGAATCTTCCGGTGTTTTTAGGACCTCAACCAGACGTGCTCCTATTTCATCACTCATGATATCTCCTCCAACATATTTTCAATAACAAGCAATCCACCCTGCCAGAAAGAAGGATCATTTAGGTCAATATTAAATGGCTCCAGCAATTCTGCCGGGGTTTTACTGCCACCCTCCGACAGCAGATGCAGGTACTTGGGTATAAAGTCAGCTCCTTCGGTTTCGTAAATCCTGTAGAGGGCAAGTACAAGCAGTTCTCCAAATGCATAGGAGTAGACATATCCTGGAGTGTGGAGGAAATGTGGGATATAGGACCACCATATCTTGTAATGATCTCCAAGTGTCACGGCATCACCAAACATTGCCGTCTGGCTCTTCATCCATAGAGTCGAGAGATCATCGTTTGAGAGTTCTCCCTTTTCCCGGCGCTGGTTATGAATCATATCTTCAAAGCGGTTCATGGATATCTGTCGGAATACAGTGGCAAATATTGATTCCAGTTTCTGGCAGATAAAGGCCCGCTTTTCCTCTTGATCTTCAAGAGTCTCAAGCTGTTTATGAAAGATAAGAAGTTCTGCAAAAACAGATGCTGTTTCAGCAAGAACCAGTGGCGTGTCACTGTTGAAGAACCCTTTTTCCTTTGCCAGGTATTGATGAATGCCGTGGCCAAGCTCATGGGCTACGGTGGAGACATCACGAAGGTTGCCAGTGTAGTTGACAAGAATATAGGGATTGGCGTCGGGAACCGCCGGATGGGCAAAAGCTCCGCCGCGTTTGCCGTCAAGCAAAGGGGCATGAATCCAGTTTCTGTCAAAAAAGAGGGTGGCTATATCTGCCATTTCAGGTGAAAATGCGCGAAACCCATCGAGCACCATTCTCTTACATTCCTCCCATGAGACAAGCTGATTTGGCAGGGAGGGGAGTGGTGCGTAGCGATCATAATCGTGGAGTGTTTCAAGGCCCAGGATATCTTTTTTAATCGTGTAATATCGCTGTACAATATCATATCGTTTTGTACAACTATTCACCAGGGCTTCGACTGTGTTGTCGCTTAGCTCATTGGAGAGGTTTCGTGCGCTGACCCAGGAGGGGTAGCTTCGCAGCCTATCCTCGATCATCTTCTCTGCAAGTATGGTATTGAAAATATGGCTGAGAATATGAAGCTGGCTTGTAAGCCCCGTGGTGAGCTCAAGAGCAGCATCTTTTCTGACTTCACGGCTTGCGTCGTAGAGATCGGAAAGAACCTCTTCTTCACTTCTGTTCTTTTCACCAAATTCAAGGTGACCCAGCAGCTTTTCAAACAGGGTAAGCCAGCTATCGCGGCCAACGGGTGAAAGTTCTACCAGCAGGGATTCTTCGGAATGTGAAAGCAAATGTTGTGCATATTTGCGCAGATTTGTGAGGAAGTGACGATAGGGGGCAGTCTCTTCTGAGGAAAGAAATGCGTCTGCGGTTTCCTGATCCATCTTGGCCCATTCAAGATCAAAGAAGACCAGCACTTTATTGACTTTACTTGCGTCCTCTTTGCATTTTTGCTGGAATGCGCCCGCTGTATCGTTTTTGACCTGCGTTACAAAATTGAGAAAGGCAAAGGTATCAAGGCGGCACAGGTTTGTCTGGATACGTTCGATACGGCGAACGGTTCGTGCAAAGGTGCTTGCTGACAATTCGTGTAGCTTGCCTGCACAGCCATCCCTGACGAGCTCCGCTTCCTGTATGCAGAGGTCAAGGTCGTCTTGAAGCAGTTCATCCTCTAGGGAGTCATAGAGGGCTTCAAGGTTCCAGAGTACGTCGGTGGTTCCGAGTTGGTCATTTAATGATGATGACATGGTAATATCCTGATTAGAAGAAAGTGGAAAACGACTGGCTTATCGTTCCATAAATTCAATAACGTGAAAAGCTGAAAACAGCCATTTTCCATCTATTTTTTTTGTATGAATACTCAGTTCATATGCATTTGTAAAACGATCACTATCTATTTTTCCCAATATTTTGAGAGTCGTATGAATTGAAGCACTCTTTTTTTGAGCGAAGGTAATGCTTGTGTCGTGAAAGCTAAAATGTGTTTCAGGCAGCGTCCGTTTCATCATAAGGATATGATCTGTCAGCTCTTTTCTTGAAAAATCACTATGAATAGAAGATGAGACAAGCTCAACCAGACAGGGATTCGTACAAAGTTTTCCTGCAAGTGAGCCCTTTTTTAGGAAGGCAATAGTGGGCTCACCAGTGGCTGTAGAGCAATATTCTGCAAGTGTCTCAAGGTTGCGGGTTATTTTTTTTCTGTCATTGGGCAGCAGGAATATGACGAGAGCCGTCAGGACAAGAATCAGTGCAAACAGTATCTTTTTGTTCATGGAATAACTCCACCCATAATTCGCTTTATTGCGACCTTCCCGAATATATGGCGGGACATGGTTGTAGAACGGTTATCACCAACAACGTACACATGGTCAGGAGTTATGGTTCTTGGTCGTAGGTTCCATGGTTTGCGCTGTTGTACGTAGGGTTCTTGGATTGATTGTCCATTAATATAAAGAACTCCCTGTCTGAATTCCAGCGTATCTCCCGGAAGCCCTATCACCCGTTTGAGCAACATAACACTTTTTCCGCTAAAGCGAACAGCAACCACATCAAAGCGTTGAATGTTGGTAAAGAGGTACTGTGGCCGCAGGCAGAAAGCAAAGGAACCATTGCGGTATGTGGGCTCCATGCTTTGTCCCTGAATACGTAAGGGGATAAGGATGAAACTGAAAAACAGGTAGCAACTGACCCCGAGCAGCAGAAGGCGGGCAAGGAATTTTCGGTTGAAGGAAGGGAATAAAAATCCCCGAACCGAAGCAGAGATTTTCATTTATCCTGCATATGTAGAATTATCTGGCATTGGGGGTGAAAAGAGCATTTCCTGAAGCATCCTTGAATGATCCGATCGCGTCCTGTGCGGTGGCAGATGTCAGCCAGATAACAAAATTCATTGCCGACTGATAGTTGATATCCTTGTGGCTTCTGGGGTTGACGATCATAACACCATACTGGTTAAAAAGTGCCGGGTCTCCCTCAACAAGAATAACAAGATCAAGCTTTGTATCCTGCAGGGAGAACCAAGTTGCTCGATCCGCTAGAGTATAGGCCTGTTTTTCTGCAGCAAGCTGAATCGTTTCTGCCATACCAAGGTTTGCGGAGGAATACCAGTTGTCGAGACTGGCTGGCATGGCTCCGGATGTGGCCCAGATAAGGTTCTCACGCATATTGGTACCGGAATTGTCACCACGTGAAATAAAAGCGGCTTTCGCCGAGCGTATTTTCCCGAAGGCTTCAGGGGGGATTATTGTGCCTTTCAGACCAGCCGGGTCATCCGGGGGGCCAAGAATCACAAAATCATTATACATGATATCTTCCCGGTCAATAAAATACCCCTCATCAACCAGCTGCATCTCAAGATCTTTATCGTGAACCAGCACAACATCAACTTTTCCTTGTTGACCAAGCTCCAATGCTGCCCCGGTTCCAACCGTGGTGAGCTGAATATCAATACCGGTGCTTTTCTCAAAAATTGGCAAGAGATAGTCGAGTAACCCGGAGTGAAAGGTAGAAGTTGTGGATGCAAGCCGTATAGACTCTCCGGCGTGGAGTGGGGTGCACGGGAGAAGCAGAACAAAAAGAAGGAAGAAGCTGATTTTCTTGTACATGGCGAACCTTTGAATTGAAGATGTGGTTTGAGTCGTTTCTATGGAAGAGTTATCCGAATATCAATGGTTTTTGTTTCTTTACTGCTGAGTTTCAGGGAGTCGATAAAACCGCACAGAGTACCGGCAAGTGCATCTTGCACAAATCCTTTCATGGGGATACGATTACCGTTTATCAGCAGCGTGGTGTTATCCGTTCCTTTTTCCGCATCCTGAAGAAAGCGTTTTTCAATAAAAGATGCAATTTCAGCCGCTTCACTTAAGCGGAAGATATGGTCACCGCTAATCTGCTCATCACTTGCAACGGCAATAACTCCGGTTACTTGGTTTCTGAGGAGATCTTTGTTGCTGCTATTTCGATAGACTTCAATTTTAGAAACCTGCCGGGCCTCTTTAAACCCCTCTCCTATAACAATGTCTACCTCGGGGAAATGTCGATGGGCTAAACTTGTCAGGGATTCCTGTCTGTTGTCCGTCATAATCACCATCTGATCCGGTGCCACCAGCATTACAGAATCCGCACCGGCACTGCGGTGGGTATGGGTATCTGTACCTGGGGTGTCAAAAGTAATACCCGTGTCCTTGGTGGATTTAATAACAGCCACCTGGTATCCAAGCTGTTTTAAGTGGCTAACAACCTTGGACGCGAGGGTCGTTTTGCCGCAGTCGTGCCAGCCGATAAATGTGACGATGGGTGGCATGTGAAACCTCTATAATGAGAAGGATGATGGTAAGTGAAAAATAGTTCAGGCTATCCAGAAATGGGATGTTTATCTGACTCGAGGAACCGGGGGATATTTTCCACGGCAACAAAGAGAGAGCACAGAAGTCTCTTATGGACAACCATTGGTTAATTGTATGTTGAATAAATTACTGTATTTGTCATTAGAATTCAAGGCAGCAGGGGCTTTTGCTGTATAACAGTCAGTTGCGGTTGCGGAACCCCATTGTGCATGGTGGTACGGCCTATGTTTTACACATTATTTGACTCATGTATCCATTTGACTGGCTGGCCTATAATAGCCACGGCTACAAATTGACTATGCAGGTGCATTTCAAAAACGAGGGGCTCCCTACAGGCCTTAAAAATTAAGTAGCTTGTTTCGTTTATTTGGGGCACCGAAGCATACCGAATGCTATTCGGGAGACTAAAATGGACGCAGTTGGAGTGCTGCTGAAGAGTTACGAAGTTTCTTGTCTTTATAAAGGAGTAAAGTATAACGGTCTGACAATACATCCGATCAATCTCAAGAGAGCATAGTATTACATGTCCACAATATCTGTTTCCCACGGCGTCCATATTCGTCTTATCCTGACCATGACGTTCTGGGGCGGGACCTTTGTTGCAGGGCGTATGCTGGCAGCGGAACTCTCTCCCTTGACCGCGGCATCGCTTCGTTTTATCCTCGCCTCTGCAATGTTGTTGACAACAATCCTGATTCGCGACAGACGTCTTCCTGGTATCAACAAGACCCAAGGGCTTGCCCTGGTTCTGCTAGGCCTCACCGGCGTCTTTGCCTACAATATCTTCTTTTTTACCGGGCTTCAGACAGTGGAAGCGGGGCGGGCGTCAATGGTCATTGCGGTAAATCCTGTGATAACAGCTATGCTGGCCATGCTTTTCTTCAAGGAACGTTCCGGCTTGTCAAGGACTGCGGGGATGATTCTTGCTGTCTGCGGTGCTCTGATTGTTATCACAAAGGGCAATCCTGCCATGCTTTTGCAGGGGGACAGTGTTGGGGAGGGTGAACTTTATATCATCGGCTGTGTTCTGAGTTGGTCAGCCTATACCCTCATTGGGAAACGGCTGCTCACAGATATGACGCCCTTAATCGCAGTGGCCTATTCCTGCACCATTGGTGCTCTTTTTCTCACTGCAACTGCTCTGTACAAGGGGCAATTGGACATCAGCAATCTGAGCATTCAGGGGGCGGGATGTCTCTTCTACTTTGCCTTTTTCGGAACAACTCTTGGGTTTATCTGGTTTTACGACGGAATAAAGGCACTTGGCGCCGCAAGGGCTGCCATGTACGTCAATCTGGTACCAGTCAGCGGAATCCTGCTCGGCACCTTGATTCTGGCTGAGCGACCGGGAAAATCACTTCTTATCGGCGGCCTGCTAGTCTTTTCCGGTATTTATTTGATCAACAGAACTCCTGCCGCTTCATGAAAGGCCGTTGCCTGCTGCAGCTAGTCATTTAAAGCAGAGAGCCCATGTCAATATTTGCCTTGAATAACAGGTAGATCAATCGTTTTCTCTCTTTCTTGGATTGTAGCTAAAACTCCTGTTTATGCCAATCCTTCGCAAATTTTTGATCTCAACAAATCTGCTGAACCAGCTGCTAATGTCCAACCCAACATGCCATGTCCGCAATTCAGGTACAAATTTGATGATTGGAATTGTTGGATAATAGGACGGCCATCGGGGGTCATCGGTCTGACGCCGATTAAAGGTTGGCCATCATCGCTGTAATCTCCTGCTAAGGGGAAGCGATTCTTCAGAATTGTTTCTAGCGTTTGAATACGATCCTCTGGAGGATTTTTCGATACTTGCCCAATATCAGCCATACCTGCAACACGCATACGGGAACCAACGCGACATAGTACAATTCTGTTTGGAGTGTCTGTCACGCTTATTTTGGGCGTGTGGGCCGTAGCAGGGTAGGATAAGACGTAGCCAGCCATTGGAGTAATTGGGAGTGACAAGTTCAACGCTTTGGTGATTCTGTTTGTTTGATAGCCAGCGCAAAGTACAATGTAATCAGCTTCTATTTCACCTTGAGTGGTTTTTATGCCTCGATAGTTATTGCCATCACGAATAAAGCCCAACAGTTCAGTTCCTAGAAGAATCTGGCCGCCACTCAGTTCCATGGCTTTGTTTAACGCGGCTTTGGTAAATTTAGCTGCATCTCCAACTTCATCGTTTGGTGAATGTACCGCTCCCGCAAGTTCGGCATTTATTTTATGCAGTGACGGTTCCAACTCAAGGAGTTCTTCTTTTGAAATAATGGCTTGATTGGCACCCAGGCTGTTCTTTAACGCTATACGACCCTTGAGACTCTCCAGTACTTCACGATTCTCGTATAAGTGGAGTTTTTGTGCGGTATTGTGATCAAAATCGAAATCATACTTATCTCGCCATGTATTCATGACTGCACAGGATCTAAGAGCTATCTCCAGAGTAGCCAGAGTATTTGAGTCTGCGCGTGATGAGGTGCAGTTTCGGAGAAATTGTACGCCCCATTTCATGAAATCGGGGTCCATTTTTTTGGTTAGCCTGAAAGCGGGCTCACGACCGAGTAAGAGTTTGGGGAGTGATTTTAGAGTGGATGGCGATGCTAATGCATCGGTATAATTGTAACTTAATTGCGCACCATTTGCATTTGATGCACCCGAAGCTATTACTTTTTCTTTCTCAATGACCGTGACATGGAATCCGCTTTCAGCTAGGGCTAATGCAACGGATCCACCAACAACACCAGCTCCTACTATGATAACTTTTGAGTTCATAATATTGCTATATAGTATATGACAACTATTGTAAAGCTCAGGTCTATTGTGCGTCGTCTGGGAGCTGAGTAGACGGTGATGAGGTGAGTTTGCAGGTGCTGTTTACCTACGTGACACAAAAGAGCCAATGAAGGATATGTTGTCCCGAATACTATTTCTAAATTACTGATTAAAAGAGAATATCCTAAACAATACTTTTACATTCCGACGTTAAACATTGATTCAAGGTCATGACGAGAAAATGCCTTAAAAGCTAGCGTTGTTTCTGACTTTAAAATGTGATCGATGCTAAGCAATCTGTTAGTAACAAGATTTGCCAGATCATCATTTGATTTAACACGTGCAATCGCTATCAAATCATAACTTCCACTGACTGAATAAACTTCAGATATCCCATCCATTTCAGCCAGTTTCTCAGCCACGTCGTTAATTTTTGTTCTTTCTGTAGTTATAAGAATAATTGAGGTGACCATGTTCACTCCTGAGTGATATTTTAGTATGAGTTGGATACTGTTTTTTTTTCCTCTCTTTTGAAATACTACAATTACCTAAAATAATACAATCCTTTGGTAAGCAAGTATGGAGGCATTTATTTACTAATGTTAAAAACAATCAATCAGCAATCCGCTTACGGGTTTTTGATTGGCTTCTTTTGGTTGGTATCTGTTTTTCGTTTAATGTGGGGATGGCATTTCAAAAATGATCACGTCATCCTTTGCTATAAATGGACCATGCACTTTATCTGGAGGTCTACTGGCCTAGTAGCCTTTTTAATCCATATATCAAATGCTTCATCATATAACCTTTCTGATATGGATAACTTTTTTCTCCCTAAATTTTAGTAGAATATCCATCTACAAACTTGGTCAGTCTTGTGTGCTCACCAGTTTTGAAATCTTCTGCAATAGTGAGTTGCTTGAAATTTTATGTTGATTCTTCCATATCTTCCCAATTTGATATTCCTACTTATTGCTTCTTCAAGCACAGCCATGAAGGATATGTAATATTAAATCGGATTGCAACAGAACGAAAAAGAAAAATAAACATAATACACAGAGGAATTACCAAAAGAGAATGATGTGTCAAATAATCAAGCCCTACATAAAGAATTGTACCTATAAGTACAGGAGTGGCATACAGCTCTTTATTCAACAATAATGTTGGCCGTCTGGTGAGTATATCTCGCAGTATACTCCCGAAAATTGCAGTAATAACTCCCATGATCACAGCAATATAAGGAGGATGTCCAAGAGACATTGTTTTTTGCGTTGCAACTATAGAAAACAAGGCTATTCCCAATGCATCTAAATATAGAAACATTGAATATAAATTTGAAAAATACCGACCTCCTCCAAATGAAACGAGAGAAGCTATTAAAGCAGTCCATAAAAACATTGGATCAGAAATCCAGAAAACAGGATATGAACCCAGAATAATGTCACGGATCGTCCCACCGCCAAGAGCAGTAACAAGACCAAGAAAAACAATACTAAAAAGATCCAGTTCTTTTTCTTTCGTCGCAATAACACCTGTGATTGCAAAAACAGCAATACTGAACATCCCGAGATAATAGATCATATGTTAAGTCACCTATATCATTTGTCGTATAAGAGGTCAGAGGCTAAAAATAAAAATAAAACGGGACGGGACCCAGCTATCAGCTTTGTTAGCCGTTTCATTTTATTATGGTCTGTCTCAGAATGCCCAAAAAATTTGGAATTAATTCGGTTTGACAACAGAAAGGTAAGAATTGGACCTAGAGAATATCATACTCTTTGAGCTTATTTAAAAGAGTCTGTCGAGCAACGCCAAGTATTTTAGCGGTTTTACTCTTGTTCCCCTTATTCTGGGCCAGAGTTGCCCGTATCATTTCCCGTTCCATATCCCGCAGGGTAATGGGGGATTCGGTAGGATGCTGGCTCGTAGCTGTTCCCTGGGGGAGGAGTTGGGGAGGAAGCTCCTGCAGACTGATCAGTTCGCCAGAACAGAGAATGACGGCTCGTTCCACCGTGTTTTCAAGCTCACGAATATTTCCGGGCCAGTTATGTGACATGAAAATACGCAGGACATCCGGCATAAAACCTTTGATATCTTTTCTGTTTTTTGTTGTATAGCGTTCAAGAAAGAGAGTGGCAAGTTCAGGGATATCCCGTGTTCTCTCGCGCAACGGAGGCAGTTCCAGCGGAACCACCGACAGTCTGAAAAACAGATCCTGTCTGAATGTTCTTTCCTCGATCATTTGCTGAAGATTCTGGTGGGTTGCAGCAAGCAAGCGAACATCGACCTTGATTGTCTCACTGCCTCCTAATCGATCCAATTCCCCTTCCTGGAGTACCCGCAAAATCTTGGCCTGGGTTTGCAGGCTCATATCGCCGATTTCATCAAGAAAAAGTGTTCCCTTATCGGCCTGTTCAAATCGTCCTTTGCGCTTGGAAACCGCACCGGTAAAGGCTCCCGCCTCATGACCAAAGAGTTCACTTTCAAGAAGATTTTCATTGAGTGCCGCACAGTTCACCTTGATAAACGGCTGCTGTTTACGTGCGCTATGCTGATGCAAGGCGCTTGCAATCATTTCTTTGCCGGTCCCGGACTCTCCGGTAATAAGTACCGTGGCATCGGATGGGGCAACAAGCTCAAGAGTTGCAAAAAGTTCCTCCATGGCCGCGCTGCTTCCTATAATATTTCCAAAAGAAAACCGTTTTTCAAGATCTTGTTTCAGCCGTTTATTTTCCTGTTTGAGTTCCTGAAAACCAAGAGCTTTGTCCATGACGATTTTCAGCTCTTCGATATCAATAGGTTTGGCGATATAGTCATAGGCCCCTTCGCGCATAGCCTTAACGGCGGTATCAACCGATGAAAAGGCGGTGATAACGATGACAGGGATAGTACTGTAAACTGTCTCATGCAATGCCTTTAAGGTAGCAAGACCATCCATTCGGGCCATCTTCATATCAAGTAGGATCAGGTCGATACTTTCATTTTCCTGTTCAAGAAATGGAATTACTCGATCACCGTCATCAACTTCAAAAATATGAGAATTGCTTTCGGAGTTGAGGTTCACCTTGAGCATGGTTCTATGCGCTGTATCGTCATCGACAAGTAGAATGCATCTGTTTTGTTGGTTGCTCAACTCTGTTCTCCTGGAAGAATGATCGTCATTGTTGTTCCTTTTCCCAGGGTGCTCTTAACCTCAATGCGTCCGTGATGCTGTTCCACAATTTGATGGCTGATTGCAAGACCAAGCCCAGTTCCATCCTTACGAGTGGAGAAAAATGGGTCAAAGAGTTTTTCCTGTTCCTCTTCCGTCATTCCGTGCCCCGTATCGGTAACACTAATGTATGTTTCATTGTTTTGCAGAGCTGCACCGAGTGTCACCTTGCCGCCACTGTTCGTTACGCTGATACTGTTTTTTAACAGATTCAGTAGCACCTGAAGAAGTAAATCCGGATCACAATAAAGCGTTAACTGAGGATCATACTTTTGATTAAAGGTAATCTGTTTTGCGATAAAATCTGCATCCATCAGCGTTGTAAGTTTTGAAAATAGCTCATTGGTATTGATCTGTACACACTGCGGTTGACGCGCTCTTGCAAACTGGAGAAGGCTTGAGATGGTCTGGTTGAGCCTGTCTACTTCGGAGACCATAAGGTCTGCGTATTTCTCACCCTCACTTCCTTTTCCTGCCTCTTTTCCGAAGTATTGCGCAAAACCACGTAAAGTACCGAGAGGATTTCTGATTTCATGGGCCACTCCGGCAGCCATTTTTCCGAGAGAAGCGAGGCGTCTGGAGAGTTCGAGTTGCTGCTCAAATTTTCTGATATCACGCATATCGCGAAGAATGATAACAAGACCGTTATTTCTCCCATCGTGGTCAAGAAGTGGTGAGGTGGAGAGTTTAACGGGAATTCTTTCGCCCTTTGGAGGCAGACAGAAAAGGTCCTGTTCCAGAAGTGAGTTTTCCTGTTGCTGCTGAATAATGGGTGAAGAGAAAAGTTCTTCAGGTTTCATGCCTTTTATTTCAGGGTAGCTGCGGTGAAGGAGTTGTTCAGCATTGCTGTTACAGGAAACAATATCTCCGTTTCGATTGAGTGTGATAAGCCCTGCAGGCATACTTTTTATTACATTGTCAGTATAAATCTGCATATTGGCAAGGGTTGACTTTCCAACCCGAATGCTCTGATAGAGAAAAAGGAAATATAAGCCGGCACTTCCAAGAAGAAAGAGGAGCGCCCCCATAAAAAGTGCCCGATTGCTGTCTTCGTGTCTGGCGGCATCAAAGTCACTGGTGACAAGGCCAACTACAATAAGTTGTTTGCCTTTTTCCTGCCGTTCCCTTTCCATTCGCTGCATATTCCTATACATTCTATTTCGCATCAAGTCAGGTGGCTGAGTTTCCATTCTTTTTCCACGTCTTGGCATTTGCGGCTTGAGTGGTTTGAATATCCGAGCCAACTCAAATGTGCTGCTTTCTTTGATTGTTTTTGTAACCGTGCAGTCCGCGATAAGAATTTGTTGAATATCTTCTTTTGTGAGTGGTTTTGGAAGGTCCCCTGACTCCGCGACTGTTTCACCATTTTCCAGAACAATACGAATATAGGCAACGCTTTGCTCTTTGGTCGTTTCTTCAACAAGTGTTTCAAGGGGGTTTGTACCACTGCGGTGGTGCATCATCGTGGTTCTTGCTCCAGCTTCAAAGGAGCGTATCAGAGTCAGACCCTGTTGGAGAAGAAAGTCTTCCAAAAGCTGTTGCTCGCGGTTCAGGTTACGAACGGTAGCAACACCAAGGATAGCAGCAAGCAGTGCGCTTGCCAAGATGAGTGCTAGGGCTGGTCTTGAAAATTTAAATGGCTGTTTGACGGAAGGAATCATAAAGTATTGGAAAGGTTTCAGCGCGTTATGTTTTTATTCAATTGATCTCGAAAAGTATGTCATTCTAGGTGATTACACTCGAGAAGGATGAGGAAAACAGTTGAGCTTTGTATGTAACCAGGATTCTTTTACTGTACCATAAAAAAAGGTGAAAAGCCGTGTGATATCATCACCACGGCTTATTCACCCTTTTGTTATCTGTTTAGTGCTGCATTCGTTTCCTATTTTGCGGTAAAGAATGCCTGACGCTTAGTCTGCAGTTCCTGACGCATGGTATAGAGTTCTTTTTGCTGATTTTTAAGCTCACCTTGTGTCATTGCAGGATTGCGGGTGGCCTCTTTATACGCAAACTGTTTGTCGTGGAGTTGCTTACGAAGCTCAACGGTGGAGTCCAGAAATTTATCTCTTTTCTCAGCCATCTCTGGGTTCATCATTTTTCCGCCGTTGTGCATTCCGCGCTTGCCATGCATCATGCCCTTAGATCCCATTCTCTGGCCGCCGCCATTCATAAGACAGTCCTGATTTTGTCCACCTCTCATGCCTTTACTGCGCATCTGACCGCCCTGGCCATTCATCGTGCCTTGGCCTCTCATCATACCGTATCCGGGACCTGTGGTCGTTTCTGGCTCCGGGGTTGGTGTGGTGGCTAAGGCAACACCTGCGATAAGTGAAAGAGCCATGGCTGTTACTGTAATATTTCTTTTTAATTTCATTTTGATTCTCCTTGTGTTGTTTGTTGTGTTTCTTGCTATCGTTTCTGTCTTTTACTATTGCATATGGCGTGCCAATTGATTTGAAGAACTGGTTTATGCAGGTAACATTCTGAATATACGTATTAAAAAATTAGATCCAATCGTAGCAATACAGAAGGAGAAAAAAAGATGCCTAGTTTCTGTGCACATGCCGAGATGAGTCTTTGAATAAAGTGTCTAAAAGTTGTACAGGAGGAAAACAGAGGATAGAAAGAAAAAGAACGTTCTCCATCCACCGCAACAGGGTGGATGGAGAAGGTGATAGAAATGTTAGTACTTAAATCGCGGGTGAAGAATTTTTAATTCTGATTCAGGTTTATAACCGGTAATCATACTTCCAAGTGAACCCTTAATTGCAAACAATGACATATAGACATGGGTTATAAGCATCGCTACCATGGTAGCGCCGAGGAAATTATGAATAATGGCCGAAAGACGCAGAATATTGATGTCTGCCGGGAAAGAAAAGAGAAAGTACCCGGTAGCTGCCATAATTCCGCCACCAAGGGTTGCTAACCAGAACCACATTTTCTGTCCTGCGTTATATCTTCCGGCAGGAACAGGTTTCTTTTCCTTGCTTAGATAGCCGCCCATAATGATAATCCATTTCAGATCATAGAACGTGGGGAACATATCTTTTATCCAGAACAGAAACATGCAGAATGCTGATCCTGCAAAAACCACGGCGGAGATCAGATGTACGAGCCGCCCCATCATAACAATTGAGCCTCCTCCGATGAATGTAGCAAAAACAATCATCAAGCCCGTGAGTAGCATCAGGGCGAATGAGAGTGCCGCGCACCAGTGAACAATTCGTATAAAGAGATTGAAGCAGTAGACCTGTTTTCCGCCATGATCAAAGACCATCGGTCCGATAACAATGTAGTGGAGAAAAAAGATCACAGGGACAATGGTCACTACCAGAAGAAACAACCGTGAAAACATAAATTGCTGAAGTTGTGTGAAAAGCTGACCATACTGCTGCCACTCTCCTGTAATGCTTGTATTAATTTGTTGGTAAGTGGCTGTGAGAAGCGGTTCCGATGATTGGGCAAGGGCCAGTCCGGCCATTGCCAAAAATAGAATGCAGCCAGGAAGAATAATTTTCTTCATAAGCATCCTCGTAATGAGTTGTTTATTCATAAAAGTATTCCAGTGCCCCACCTGCATCAACACAAGGAGGGCACTGGGAGGCTTTTACTTCTTCTTGTAGGCTTTATTCCATCCCCAGGCATTTGCTCCGGAGCCACGCTTAAAAGCACGTTCCCGATACACATCGGCAACTTCATCGGCATCTCCTGCGAGCAGAGATTTGGTCGCACACATACCGGCACAAAGGGGTACTTTGCCCTCGGCTATTCTGTTTTGACCATAAAGCCTCATCTCGTTGGCACTGAAAGTCTCTTCAGGACCACCGGCACAGAAGGTACACTTGTCCATGGCACCTCGTGCCCCAAAGACTTGACCGCTTGGAAACTGCGGCGCACCGAATGGACAGGCCATAAAGCAGTAGCCGCATCCGATACAGGTGTTCTTATCGTGCAGTACAATACCATCTTCGCGCTGGTAGATACAATCCACCGGACAGACAGCGATGCAAGGGGCATCGGCACAGTGCATGCAGGAAACCGAAATCGATTTTTCTCCTGGCTTGCCCTGTCCAATGGTTATTACCCGACGTCGATTTACACCAACTGGTATATGATTACCCTCTTTGCAGGCCACCACACATCCGCTGCAGTCAATACAGCGCTCTATATCACATAAAAATTTCATGCGTCCCATATATACTAATCCTCCTATGCCCGACTGATCTTACAGAGACCGTCTTTTGTGGCCTGAATCTGAGTAACAATGTCATATCCATAGTTGGTACAGACATTGGCTGAATCACCGACCACATAGGGCTCGGTGCCTTCGGGGTAATTCCCTGCAAGGGATTCACCCATAAGGGTTCCGCCAAAGTGATAGGGCATGAATATGGTCTTATCATCGACCCGTTCTGTGAAAAATGCTTTAACCTTGACCTTGCCACCTTCTGGGGATTCGATCCAGATCATTTCGCCATCCCGTACGCCAAGGTCGTTACCGACTTTTGGATTTACTTCGGCATACATTTCAGGTTGGAGTTCAGCGAGGTACTTATTACTTCTGGTTTCCGCACCTGCACCCATATGTTCAACCATACGTCCAGTGGTAAGGACAAATGGGAATTTCTTGGCCAGATCAGGGCTCTGTTCGCTCTTATAGCGTGTGTCCACTCTGAAATGGTTGGGTTTATCCTCGTAGGTCGGATATTTTTCAATAAGATCAGGGCGCGGCGAATGGAGCGGCTCGCGATGAATTGGAATCTGATCTGGGAAGTTCCAGACAACACAACGGGCTCTGGCATTGCCAAATGGAGCCATGCCACGTTTCACTGCCTCTTTAAGAGTCTTCTGACTGAGATCGGTCTTCCAGTTGGTACCAGGAACAACATCTTTAAACTCAGGATAACCGCCTTTGACCTCACTACCAGGGTTATACACCCCTTTAGCCGCTAATAGATCTTCTTTACGACCGGACTGGTCATAGGTTTTTTCAACACCGAAGCGGTTTCTGAATGGCAGACCACCCTCGGCAACGGATTTGGAAACATCATAGAGAATTGGAGTTCCCGGATGTTCCTCGGTCCAGCATGGCCATGGCATACCGTAGTAGTCGCCATCACACGGGCCACCTTTAGCCTGAAGTGTTTCAATGTCGAAGGTGTGCCAGTTCTCCATATGTAACTTGATACGTTCAGGGGTCTGGCCGTTATAACCGATGGTCAGTGTACCCTTATTGATCTCACGGGTAATATCTTCAGGTACTTCCTTGATGTTTTTATAAAATTCATCTGCAAAACCAAGACGTCCAACCAATTCTTTCATAATGCTATAGTCGTCTTTACAGCCGTTAATCGGATCAACAATCTTATGACGCCACTGAATTTGTCTCGATGTTGAAGTGACAGATCCGGAGGTCTCATACTGGCTTGCACAGGGCAGCAGGTAAACGTTATCAGTGGTACAGGTGGCTGCAGCCATGGTTGGGAATGGATCTACAATAACAAAGAGATCAAGTTTGTTGTATGCCTTGACAACTCTGTTGTATTGAGAGTTTGAGTTGGAACCGCAACCCCATTGGATCATCGCTTTAATCGGAGTATACTGGCTGATTTTCTCTTCACCGAGTACTCCTTCGTACCAGCGGGCTAAGGTAAAGCCCTTGGCGTTCATCCATTTTTTCTCTTTAAAGCGTCCCTTGATATAGTCAAAATCAACATCCCAGACACGACACCAGTGTTTCCAGGAACCGTCACTCAGTCCGTAATAACCGGGAAGAGTATCTGACAGAACACCCATATCCGTAGCGCCCTGAACGTTGTCGTGGCCACGGAAGATATTGGTACCACCGCCGGATTTTCCCATATTACCGAGTACAAGCTGCAGGATGCAGAAGGCACGAGTAATGGATGATCCGATGTGATGCTGGGTTCCACCCATGCACCAGGTGAGTGATGTGGGGCGGTTTGTGGCAAGAATCTTGGCAACTTTTCTGGTTTGAGCAGCTGGAATTCCTGTTACATTTTCAACTTCTTCGGGAGTGTACTTTGTGGCAATCTCAGCCATCTCAGGAAATCCCGCAACGCGAGTGCGAATAAATTCCTTATCTTCCCAGCCCTTCTGGATGATCTCGTTAACGAGTCCCATGATAAAGATACAGTCACTACCCGGGCGGATGCGAACAAATTCACTTGCCTTGGCGGCAAGTTTTGTAAAACGAGGATCAACAACGATGATTGGCGCATTGTTTACTTCTTTTGCATGCAGAATATGCTGCATGGAAACTGGATGCGCTTCAGCTGCGTTTGATCCGATAAAGATCATTGATTTGGTATGTCTCATATCGTTGAGACTGTTGGTCATTGCTCCGTAACCCCATGTATTGGCGACACCTGCCACCGTTGTAGAGTGTCAGATCCTTGCCTGGTGGTCGACGTTGTTCGACCCCCAGAATGCTGCAAATTTTCGCTGCAGGTAGGCCATCTCAGTCGAGACCTTGGCACTGCCGTTCAGGTGGAGAGCATCGGGGCCATCGTTTTCACGAATGGTGGTCAGCTTGGCGGCGATTTCATCCATGGCAGTATCCCATGAGATTTTCTGCCACTTGCCGTTGACACGTTTCATCGGGCTTTTGAGGCGTTTTTCTGAGGCTACCATATCAATAGCGGAGGCACCTTTACAGCAGTAACCACCACGACTAACAGGATGTTCTTGTGCCACTTCTTGTCGTACCCAGACTCCATTTCGTACTTCGGCGTTAATACCACAGCCGACAGCACAATGTGTACAGATGGATCGTACCATCTTGGAATCAGGATAGGCCGCTTTGGCAGCAGCGGGTGTTGCTGCTTTTGCGGTCATCTTCGTGGTCATTACAGCGCCGGTAAGCGCCGCTGTAGCCGCGGAGAGCTTGAGAAATGAACGCCTGGCAACCTTGGGATTCAGGGTTACCCGGCTTGTTTTTGTTCCAACGGAACTGGAACTGCGAATTTTTCGTTGAGCCATGTTTAGGTTCTCCTTTCCTAGTTAGCGCAGAGAGTCGTAATATTTTTTGAAGGCATCACTCTTTTTGTATAAAACTTCGTCGGGACGTTTTGTTGCAGCTGTCTCCTGTGCCTTTGCTTTTTTCCCAACGAGTGCAGACCCTGCAACTACTGCAGTTCCTGCAAAAATCTGTTTGAGAAACGAGCGCCTCTGGTCATCATTTTGTTTCATACTGGTGTCCTCCATAGAGAGTTATGGGGTTCTGTTTTACTTCATTACGCTGCATCGTGCAGGTTTCTGAGTAAAATTGCTGTTAATGAATTGTTTCTGGCTCACTTTCTAGAAGGCCCTGCTCAAGTTCGAGATAGGCGTCAAGAAATATGATACATTTCTGATAAAAAAGGGCTTCTGAGTCTTCGTTGATACGTTCGCTGATCTTTTTTGTTGTTGGGATAAGGAAATGCTGCAGTAATTGATCCTGCAGATGTCGTGTATCCATCGTTTCTTTCTGCTCTTCGTTAATGAGAGTAATAAGAGCATCAAGCATGATCGGAAGCGAGTCTTCCGGGTCGGTGAATTTGCTGTCCTTCACTAACTGTCCCTGTTTCAGTATTTCCCGGAAGTTTGCAAGGCTTGGACCGAAACTTTTGCCGTCAATGTAGTAGGCAGCATTTAACGGTAGAAGTCGTTTGGAGTAGGGATCAATAAAGAGGGCATAATGCTCGTCCTTGATTTCCTGGAGGCTCCTAGCTGCAAGTGTTTCTCCTAGCTCATGGATTGCACTATCTAGGGTTTGATTGATGTTTTCCTTCTCAAGGGCGGCAAATATTCCCCGCCAGCGACTCAAACGGTCGGCATCCGGTTCATCCTGGAAAAATGATTTCAGAAGATCTAAAAATCGAAGTCGAATCCGGCATAAATCACGATCTGTAAGGTCTGGTTCCATTATACTTTCTCGCTGGACTGATAGAGGTTAACAACTCGACAATCTTCACAGTAGGAGAGAAGGTCATCATTACTGTCCCACATATTCTTGCTTGAGAGGATGGCCATCACCTTTTCAAGTGATTTGCGTGTGCCAAATACTTTTCCGCATCCTTTACACTTGGCAGGTTCTGCCTGAGAGAGTGTTTTTTCAGCAAAAAAAGAATCATTCAGGTGCAATCCAGATTTCATTGTGAGTGCATTTTCCGGACAAACAGTAACACAGGTTCCGCACTGTACGCACTGTACAGGAGTATGGTTCAGGGAGTAAGTGGCGCCATCGGCAACAAGAGACTCCATGCGGCATTCATTGATGCAGGCAATACACTGGGTGCACTTTTCTTCATCGCAGATGATTTCGCCGAAATATCTGCTTGCAATACTGTATGTTTCGCTGTCGGCTTGATCTCTTAAAAACTGAATGATATCAATAGACTTTCGGCGGCGGTTGGTGTGGGAGAAATCATGGTAATAATTGCTCAGTGAGCTGCTTTTTTTCTCCTGAGCCAGAATTGTGCCTAGTTCTTCAGTGCTTGTTGCACGTATGACCTGCTCCTGTTTAAAAAGGCTCTGCAACAGAGTGTTACTCATTTCTATTTCAGGATTGGTACCGCTGCTATTTAAGCCAAGTACAAGAATATCCGTTGCGCCCATACCATAGAGCAGAAGAAAATGCATGCTATGTAATGCTGTAGTTGCCGGATATTCCATGAAAAACAGATCTTTCTGTTTGCTGTTGCTGCCGTACCACCAGTATTTGTGTAACTCCTCTTCAGTGCCAAGAACAACCGTGGTTCCTGGAGTAAGTGGAGCGGTCCTAAAATATTCCACAAAGGCGGTGTCGTCGAAGCGTTTATACTGCAGGGCACCGGTGGGGCAGACTCCCAGGCATGCGCCGCATTCGACACAGGCAAGATGGTCTATCTGTACACCTTCCTTGCCCTGCGCGATAGCACCATGGGCACAGGCGGTGAAACATGCGGTACAACCGGTTCCAAGCCGCGGGCTATACTGGCAGAGACTAGCTTCCCAGCCAATAAGCTCATCAACCTCTGTTGCGTAAATGGATGCAAACAGAGCTGGAAGGGTCTCTTTGGAGTAGATCTTATTCTGTTGTTCAGGTAAATCGATGGAAGAGTCATCAAGCAGAACAATCGCTGGAGTATGAAGCTCTCTTCTCTCTACTGCATAGAGGTCGATGGCGTCATGGGGACAGGCGGCCAGACACTCTTTGCAAAAGGTGCAGTGTGAAAAATCAAGAAAGAGCTGTTCGGATAAACAGTGTTCAGGGCAGGCAGGGCCACAAGCACCACAGTAGGTGCAACGGGCATGATCCACGGGTTGTTTGCTATTGAAGCTGATTATATAGCTGTTGTTTACGGATCGTATCTGTAAATCTTGGGCTGTGGTTAATTCCTGATCATAGCCCTTGGTGAGTATTGCATCAATTTCTAGGACACCACCGTAGGTCTCCATAAAGTTTTGCAGGGACTCTGCACTTGCACCGATAACTGTAACGCGAGGATCAGACTCTAGTGTATATGATCTGTAAGATTGACTATTGTGACGGATGAATTCAGCTCGGGCAATGCTGGACATTTCTGTATCATTTGTCTCTGTAAGGTCGCCGTTGAGCTGTAAGGTGGAAGAAAGAGGGAATGGAGAGTCAGGATGGATTGTGGAGAATCCTCCCGCAAGGAGAATTTTGTGTCCGGATTTCTCGCTGCGGGACAAAGTTGCACCGGGGTGCACATCAATAGGTGCCGTGAAATACTCTGAGTCTGCACCGTTACCTGAGCTGAGGAAATACCCTGAATAATTATTTGTCACTATGTTCCCTTCCTAATCGTTTGTTGTGAATGCGGTTGTTGAGAATATCATCTTTCTTATTCTATCCCTGGCCATTGGTATGTCAAAGAGATTTTTCCGTTTGATGGGAATATCTTTGCAAGGCACTGATACACTCAAACAATTGCAACTATATAATAAAGCGGAAAAGAAAGAAATCAGGGGAGGCCCTTTTTTGCGGTAGGGGGAATGCTTAGTTTGTGTAAGGCCATAGCCTACAAAATGTTTATTGATTACCATCCAAACTCAGTTTTTGCTGATAGCACGTGTAGGAGTCACGCCTCCTGCTGGAGGTGAATACTAATCATACTAGTGTCTTTTACCCGCAGGGCGGGCTCCTACGATTGAACTTTACGGTTACCTGAGCTTTAGTGGTAATTAGGAAATGTTTCGCATCCTACTTGTCAGAATTAAAATCAAAGGAGACTAATATCTCGTTCCCATCTTCGTCAATAAAGTTTTGCTGCAGTAGATCGTGTTGGTCAATCTGCTCGAGAAACTCTTCAGTTGTTTGGAATTCTGAAATAAGTTGTGAGATTATTTCTAAGTTTTTGGCATCTATGTCCGAGGTTTTAAAACCCGTGTTTTCTATACTCTTATGGATAAGTATCGCTGTGAGTTGGATTGTAGTGTCACGTTCGGTGCATATTGTAACCTGATATTCAATTTGCTCAAGAGGTGTTGAAGGGTTATCCAAACCAAATCCGCCTGGGCTAATATCTCTGGCGCGAGCCGTAATTTGTACCCCCTGTTTATCAGAAAGAGTCACTTCACCGCTGATGGGGACTCTGACATCTGTTCTTTTGTGAGTCATACTCTCTTCTCCTTGGTGACTGCAGGGGATGGGACACCTTCGTTATCGGTCCACAACACTGCTCTACGCGTTAACTCCGGGCCATTCTTGAGATTCAGTTTTTGTTTGATACGGTCACGGTAGGTGCCTATGGTTTTAATGCCAAGTACCATCTGTTCTGCGATCTCTCTGGTTGCGAGTCCGGCTCCGATCAAACGGAAGACCTCAAGTTCTCTTTCGGTGAGCTTGTCTTCTGTTGCCACACTCTCCTTTTCAGGTTTGTCGTGCATTTTGTTTAGTAGCAGGGAGATCATATTGCTGCTCACATGGATATTTCCCTTTCGCATATTGCGCAGTGCAGAGATTACCGATTCAGATGCTTCTTTTTTCATCACATACCCACTTGCACCTGCTCGGATTGCTCGTTCTGCCCAGACGGATTCATCGTGCATGGAGAGTACCAGCATTGGGAAATCCTTACGGCTGTCGCTGAACTCTTTGACCAGATCAAGACCGTTCTCATCAGCAAGGGCAATGTCGATAATGGCCATGTCGGGTGATTGCGTAGAAAAGAGTTTTCGTGCCTCCTTTATATCTTCTGCCACCCCACAGACTGTGAAGTCATCTTCCTGGTTTATGAGTTCCTTCATTCCCATACGGAATATAGGGTGATCATCCACAATAAGTATTTTCGATATCATCTGAAAATTGCTCCTGAGAGGTTCACGATGGTGCCGCTGGGTTTCCCTGCCTGTATGTCAAGAGTCGCTCCAATTGCTTTTGCCCGGTACTGCATGGTGTGAAGACCCAATCCCATTTTTCGTTTCTGTTCCGATATCCCAAGGCCATCATCGATTATGCTGATGGAAAGGGTGTTGTCAATACGTTGGATGACCACTTCTATCCGCTGAGGTTTTGCATGTTTTGCCGCATTAAAGAGTGCTTCCCGCACAATATAGTATACATGTGGGACAGTGGTATTTGCAAGGGGTTCAACTCGATTGTCAAAAGTGAGAGTGCAGGACACAGAGTAGCGTTCCTTGATTTCAGTGATGACTTCTTCAATAGCAGCTTGGAGTCCGTTCTCTATAAGGTGTACAGGATAGAGGCCCCGGGAAAGGCGGCGGGTTTTTTCAATGGAATCTCGAATAAGGTTACGAATGATTGAGAGCTGCTTTGCATGATCAGGGGACTGCTGTTCAAGCTTCTGCTCTAGGACCTTACTGAGCAATTCAACGCCGCTGAGGTGTGATCCCAAATCATCGTGGAGATCGCGGCCAATTCTACTCCGCTCTTCTTCCCCTATAGCGATAACCTGTCGTTCCAGTTTAGCCATCTCTTTTTCCGAGCAGGTTTTCTGGATGTGTAGCCACATGCCATCGAGGAGCATGGTCATTTGGCGAATATCGGAATTGTCATATTCTCTATTGCTGTTACACACACCCGCCACCAGAACAGCCGTCTGCTTATCGTACATAGGGATATCGAGTCGACGTTCAATATTCTGTTTATAGGGGTGGGGAGAATGTCGTAATAGCTCATCGTTTGAGTTGAAAATAGATGTTTCTTTCTGCAGCACACAATTGCCTGTGATACCGCTTTCAGTAAGCAGGCGATGAGGATTGCCTTCTTCTGGATCGAGTCCGATGCTGCCAGTATCCATGTTTATCCGGGAGCAGAGCGTGCAGTGTGTCTGGGCCTGGTTGATAAGAGCAAGATAGCCCCTGGTGCTACCTGTAATTTGGATTATCCGGTGCAGTACAAAATCATACTTATCACGTATACTGTACTCTTCCATCTCACTTAACTGAAGCAGGGTATCGAGGCGGAGTTCATCACGACGCAGGAGGCGTTCCGTCTGCACAAGATCATCCACCATGGTGTTGGCAAGTTCAGCCAGATTTTCAAACTCTGCAAAGGTTGAATCGGTATTACTGATTTTTACCCTGGTATGTGCTGCTTTTCTGAAAAAAGTGGTGAAGAGCTTGATCCCCTGCTTTGTTTTTACCGAGTGATAGTATGCCATACTCGTTAGAAACAGAACTGCAGTAATCAGAAGGGTGAGGAAAATAAACCCATTTTGAACAGATGTGGTGGTGGCGATTTCCTTTTCCCTGCTGATCGCTTTTTCCATTGCCGTCATGGAAATATCGACAAGAAAAATCCAGTCCCAGTCGGGATAGTACCTGATAAAAGAGAGGCGCTGCAGCTCTTTGCCGGAGAGAGGATCGGTGAAGGAATAGAGAAGGGTGGCACCGGACTTATTGCGGAGGCCTGTTTCCAGCACCATCTCGCCATAGTTTTCGCCACGCTCATTGACCAGATTGGTGATTGAGCTGCCAATAAGGACACTGTTGGGGTGGCTGAGGATGGTTCCGCTGGCGTCAAAGCAGAGAACATGACCATCTTCACTGAATTGCATATTCTGAACCGTGGTGAGAATATTTTCCTGGAGTACTCTCTTGGTGATTTCCTGGAAAGTGCTTGCACCGATATACCAGTCGAATGGCTTGAAGTATTTGACAAAAGTCATCCCTGGAAAAGGTGGATCCTTTTTTTCTGGTTTACGGTATATACCAGCACCTTTTTCCCGGATAATGTGCGTCAGATCATTAAATATGGATGCGTAACGTTGTTCTCTCAGCTGGGTAGGATTTTGTCCTTCAAGGAGTGGATCATCGGCAAAAAGATCTATGGTATTTGCGTTGACTCTTCCTGCAAAGTAGTAGCCCTGGCCATTGTTCCAGCGAATGGGACGTAGGGTTTCCGCTACCATGGAACGCAGTTTACTGCTGTTCAACCTTTCTTTGTACATCTGGTAGATGTGCGAAGCAATGGTATAGGCGGATTGTACTTTCTGCCGTAATTCATCCTCGACGTTGACTATTGCCTGGGAGCGCTGTTGGTCTATAAAATTCTCTATATTGCCGAGTTCTTCCCGTACTCTTTCGCGGTAGAGTGCCTTGTAGTTCTGTTCTGTGTTTCTGATGCTCTGCTGATAGGTCTTGTATTCGTTGATGCTCCAGAATATCGCCAGTAAAAGAGCAAGTGCGAACAGCACCAGTAATGGTGCCCGAAAGGGAGCGGATGCTAGGGATGGTCTGTGTGACGAGGGCATCAGCGTCCGCCTCTGAATAATGAATACCGGCTACTCAGCACTGTTCAGCCTCTGGATGGTTGGGAAAATCCGAGTGAGTTCAACGGTTCCAATGCCATGATGATTCTTTTTGCTAAAATGAAGCACAACTCCACCCAGATCAAAAGAACCAATTTGCTGTAGGGTATGAATAAAATTTTCCGGTGTTAACTCACCGGGCACTGCTTCGGCAATGGTTGCAAAAAGCTTTCCCGCAATATAGCCCTCAAGGCTGATAAAACCAGTGGGATGATTACGCTGGTATTTGTGCATGGCTGCCTGATATTCTCTCACTAGTGGAATTTTGTCGTCCCAAGGGAAGGGAACAACTTGAGAAACAATAACATCCTCGCCATATGCTCCGAGCGCATCCTTCAGACTTTTGGTCCCAACAAAGGATATATTGCCGTAGATCCTTTTTCCAGGTTTTCTGGCTTTACTGAGTTTGATAAATTCTGCACAGGCAGCGTAGGTTCCAACCAGAATAACAGCTTCTGGGGTTTCCTTATAGATATCCTGGAGGCTGCCCATAACCGCCACAGTATTTCTTTCATAGCTACCGGCTGAAACAAGCTGCAGCCCTCTTTTCTCCAAAGCCAGTTGAATGCCTTCCAGGCCAGAAAAGCCATAGCTGTCATTCTGATAGAAGCAGGAAATCTTTCGCAGTTGCAGGGAATCTGTAAGATAGGATACCAGAGACTCCATCTCTTGATAGTAACTGGCCCGGATATTCACCACATAGGGATTGCTGGGAGTTCTAAGCAGTTCTGCTCCGGTGAGCGGCGCAAAAAAAGGAATTTTGTACTGTTCAACTAGAGGAAGAACGGCCTTGGATGTGGGGGTACCGACTTCACCAATGAGCATAAATACCTGGTCGTCTCGGATAAGTTCGAGAGTGTTTTTAATTGCCCGATCTGGCTCATATCCGTCGTCTCTGGAATAGAGGCGAACCGTTTGTCCTTTGACCCCACCTGCAGCATTGATTTCAGCAAGTGCCGCCAGTAAGCCGGCCCTCATCTTTAGGCCAAGATTCTTGGCTGGCCCGCTGAGTGCACATGACTGGCCTAGGAGTAATGATTTACTGGTGTTTCCTGGAGCTGCCTGAGCGGGGATGCAGAGAAGGGTAAGCAGTAGAAAGAGGGGGGCACACCGGCCTATTTTATTCCATGATGTCGTTCTCTGTGTGTTCATTTTAATGATCCGGGTATTAGTGTGTCGAACTGTTTAAGGCATCCTGTACAGTGCATCCCAGCTGATTCATTGAATAGGGCTTCTTGATAAAATCAGAGGCTCCAAGAGCAAGAGCTGCCAGCACATCATCACTTTCAGAAAAGCCACTAACAATGATGGCCTTCTGTCCGGGCACGAAACGAAGGATTTCTTTATACGTTTGACATCCGTTGATTCCAGGGTCCATCAGCATATCAAGTATCAGCAGATCGACGGAGGATTTTTTTAAAAAGTCGATGGCAAGTTCGCCGGAACTGACAAAGTCAACTGTATAGTTAAGGCTTTGCAGCATTTGACAGGCGATATCTCTGAGAACCGGTTCATCGTCGACCACCAGGATATGTTCTCCGTTTCCAATATATTCTCGGGGGGTATCATCATTGGGGGGCGGAACGATATTTTCAGCATCGCTTATAGGAAAATAGAGTTGGAAACGCGTTCCTTTGTCACTACTTTCCACAAAGATTTTTCCATCGTGATCCTCCACGGTATTCCAGACTACGGCAAGTCCTAGGCCTGTGCCGCTTCTGCCCATTACTTTTTTGGTATAAAAAGGCTCAAAGATATGGTCGATGTTTTCCTGCGGAATCCCCGCCCCCGTATCCGTAATTGTAAGAACGATATACTCATTCTGCACCATTCCATTTTCTCTTGCCCACTTCCGACCCGGAACAACCGTTGTCGTACTGAGTGTGATACTGCCTGGTTTATCCATCGCCTCTGCTGCATTGGTCACCAGATTCATGATGCATTTTTTGATATGAAGAGGTGAGCAGGAGAGGTTGGGGAGATCGGTGGAGAGCGTTTTTGAATAATGAATATGAGGATGGGAGGCGTGCAGTTGGTGATACTCCGGCGAATCAAGATATTGCATAACCAGAGTATTCATATTCACTGTTTCCTTTCTGATGGCGACTCCACGGGCCACTGTGAGAAGGTCGGCAACCACATCAGCTGCACGTTTTCCAGACTCTTTAATGGCTTCAATCGGTTGTCTTAGCTCACTGTCTTTGGGGAGCTGCAGAAGCAGGAGTTCCGGGTAGCCTGTGATGCCTGAGAGAATATTGTTGAGGTCATGGGCAACACCTCCTGCCATAAGTCCGATGGCCTCCATTTTATGGGCTCGGTTCAACCGTGCCTCAACACTATGTTTTTCTTCCTCCAGCTGTTTTTCTTTTGTCAGGTCATCAAATACGGAAACAATTTCACCGGATGGCACTTTGTAAATCTGGTTTTTTCGCCAGCACTGGAGCTCGTCATCGTGATAGAAAAAATCAGGAAGTATGACAGGCTCACCCGTCTTCCAGGTATGCCGTAGGGCAGTTAGCAGTCCGAGGTTCTTTGTGCCTGGAAATGCGTCAGTCACCCTGCGGCCCAGAAGGGAGTTCCGGCTTACCCTGTCCATTGCTTCACCCGCCTTGTTGAGATCTTTGAATATGAAGTCCTGCCCATTGTTCACGGCTTCATAGACTGCAACTCCACTGGTGGAATGATTAAACAGCTGTCGATAGAGAGATTCGTTTCGCCTGGTCATTGCCTGAGCAAATTTTAAATCCGCAAGATCAATGTCGACACAGTACATTGTCTTCTTTCCCTGATTGGATAGCAGCATAACATGGGAAGAATAGACCGGTACATCGTGGCCATTCTTATGGCGCAGAATTAACTCCGAAGCGGGAACAGCTATATCGTTTTCATACCAGTTCTGAACCGCCAGGGTGACGTTATCCTTTAGTTGCTCAGGAATAATAAGATCTTCGAGTTTTAGCCCCAGTGCCTCCTGTTCACTGAAACCGTATAAGTCTGTACTGGCACGGTTCCAATATATCACTCTTCTTTCGTGATCGTATCCCTGAACGGCAATTTTAGGCAGATCATTTACCAGGTTGCGAAAGCGTTCTTCGCTTTCAGAAAGTGCGGCTGTACGCTGAGCCACCTGTTGTTCCAAGTTATTGACAAAATCCTGTACCTGGGATGCCATATTGTTGAAGATTGAAGCGAGCTGGCCAAGTTCATCTTTGCTCTGTTCGCTGGCCCGGACATCCATATCGCCTCGTCCAAATTCATTGGCAGACTTCGTGAGTTTCAGGATATTGCCGGTGATGGTGTTATCCAGGAGTCTTACGATGCTACTCATTGCCATGATGGCAATAAGTGCTATGGTCAGGATGATAATTCTGGCCAGGCGGTGGATTCGGTCAATTCGCTGTTGTGCCTGTTTGATTTCGTTATTTGTAGCTTCAATTAATGCTCGAGAAACGGGTGATATAATTTGTGATTGAATGGAAAAGTCCCGCATTTTTTCAAAAATTTCCCTGTCCACAGTGAGTAGCTGCTCTCCTAGATTACGACAAGAATGAATTAATGTGAATATCCTCTCTTTATGATCGTTTTGCAGCGTTGTGCTTTTGCTGACCGCCTGAGATAAGATATTCAGTGAATTATAGGCAGATTGCATAAGATGGCGTTTTCGACTGATCTGATATCTTCTGATGAGCGAGCACACCTCTTTGCGAAGGCTTTCCAGCTGAATAGTTCCCTTGAGTTCATTTTTGAATTCATTTGCAATAGTATACAGCTGTGCCTCAATGCCCCTTACGGGAGCGGCACGTCTGGAGAGTAGTTCTATCGCTGAAATGGAGGTGTCGGCAAAACGTTTGGAAGAGGCTAGATAGAGGTTTACGTCCACCTGGTTGATACGTGAGATTGAATCCTGGTTGCTATGAAAGAGGGTTTGCTTGAGTTCCCTGCTAAGAGAGATAACCTGGGCGATCTGCCGAATAGACGGTTGCGCATATTGCTCATGGGCTTTTTGCAATCCCATGGTTTGGTAGTGCAGGAAGAACTCATCCAGCAGCCTACGGGCTCTCTCCTGTCCTCGGTCCATCTCCAGGACGTGCTGCCCAATCTCTGTGCTCTGCTGCATATCTTTATGACTATTGCGGATGGTGAGAAAGGAGACATAGGCAGTGGTTGCAATAAGGAGAATAAGGAACAGCATGAGGAAAAAGATCAAGTTGAACTTCCTGCTTATTCCCAGTGCGTTCCAGTTAAAAGAGAGAAAGTTCATTCTAAATTACTCATTGCTGGAGGAACTATCGGGGAAAACAATATTATCCTGAAGTCCCTTGAGGCCAAGTGATGGGTCATCCAGGTGCAGAACATGAAAAGAGGGGTGGGCGCAGTCACCAAATTGATCACAGCTGAGAGCACCCGTAACTCCCTTGAACGCTTTTATACCATAGAGGCTGTCTCGCAGCTTTTGTCGTCCGATATGTAGCGTTCCATTCTGATCTGTAGTTGCAGCCTGTTCAATGGCATAAAACAGAAGTTGGGCCGCATCATAGGCGGAGAGATAATAGCTCACCGTAGGTTCCTCGTGATATTTTTTTATATAGGCAGCGGTCAACTGATCCACTGCTATTCCGACTGGGGCTTTGGGGCCCACAAAACGCATACCTTTTGCAGCATCTCCCACTGCGTCAAGAAAACTTTTTTCAATCAATGCCCCGTCACTGATTAAGAGGGTATCTTTCAGTTCTGGCATTGAACGTGCCTGGAGCAGCAGATGGTTCCCTTCCGGCTGGAAAAGCGGGAAAAAGATGAGTTCTGCCTTGGCGTTCACAGCTGCGGTTAATACGGGGAGCATCTGGGGCTCACCCTTGTTGATTGTGGTATCAAGTACAATTTCACCTCCGAGCTTAAGGAAGGCCTTCTTAAAGCTTTCGGTTAAGCCTCTTGTGTAGATGTCATTGTCATTGATGGTGGCAGCTTTTCGGAGACCAAGTTTCTGGAAGGCATAGCTCGCGGCAGTATTCCCTGCGTGCTGTTCATTTGGTGCAGTGCGAAAGTAACCCGCCTGCCAGTCTGGAGCAGGATTTCCCGCAATGGAAGTCAGAAAAGGTGCGGAATTATTTCCGGATATCATGGTCAGATTTGCTGCTGACATGGCCTGTGATGCTGTTGCCGCAGCGCCTGAACAGGTGGTGCCGAAAATGGCTGCTGTTTGCGGGTCTGCAATCAGTTTCAGGGCGGCATTTGCTCCACCTTCTGCGGTGCATCCTGTATCTTCAATCTGAAGTGCAACCGGATGACCCAATAGTTTGCCTTTTCTCTTATCGAGTGCCAGGGTAAAGCCTCGTAACTGTGCCTCTCCAAGGGGGGCTACTTTGCCACTTAAGGCTTGAAGAATGCCAATCTTTACAGGTTCTCCGGGAGCCACTTCAAGGCAACCAAGAGGATCACTGCATTCAACTATGGGCTCACTGTTTTGACAACCCGAGAGAAACGTTACACAACAGCTGACCACAAGAATGGTGCAATGGATAATACTCTTCTGTCTTTGCATATGTGTCCTGAAAATACGGTTCAATACTGTGGAGTCTATTGTTTATAGGATATGGGGACCCTGCTTGAAAACCATTTGTGTAGACTCTTTTGGTATTTTGAATAAAACCACTGAGAGGATCAGTGGCATAATACTTCTTTCACTATTCGTCCAAATTCGGTGATTGAGTAAGGTTTTTGTATAAACCCATTTGCACCAAGTTCAAGAGCCGCTTTGACATCATCGCTTTTGGAGTAACCACTTGCAATTATTGCCCGTTGATCTGGATAGTACTGGAGGATTTCCTTATATGTTTCGTATCCCGTCATACCCGGTTCCATCAGCATATCTAACACAATCAAGTCAACGGCTTGCTCCCTTACAAACTGAACAGCTTTCTCCCCGGAACTAACCGAGTCGACCCGATACCCTATGGCTTGTAAAATTTGGGTGGCGATATCTCTTAGCTGCAATTCATCATCCACAACTAATATGTGGGCATCCTTGTAAAAAAGATCCTTAATTTCAATGGATTCTTCATGGTTTGTCAGGGATTCATCGCTCACGGGGAAGTAAATTTGAAACTGTGTTCCTGCTTCGTTACTTTCTACAAAAATCTTTCCATTATGATCCTGTACCGTATTCCATACGATAGCGAGACCAAGGCCAGTCCCGCTTTGTCCCATTATTTTTTTGGTATAGAAGGGTTCGAAAATATGTTCAATATCTTTATCTGCAATCCCAGAGCCATTATCCTGAACGGTGAGAAGGAGGTATTCACCTGATTCCATGGTGTGTTCAGCTTGTTCAAGGATTATATTTCTGGTCGAAATAAGGACGTCTCCATACCCTTTAATTGCCTCTGTTGCATTTGTTATCAAGTTCATAACAGTTTTTGCAATATGAATGGGAGAACAGGAAATAATAGGGTGTTCTGCATTGAGTTCCGAGGTGCAGTTTACTTCCGGATGTTGGGTCTTGAGGTTTTTGCACTCAGGAGATTCTAAATATTCATTAATAAGTTGGTTGATATCATGAGGTTCTCTTGTGCTGGCAGCACCTCTGGCAACGGTGAGCAGATCTGCCACTACCGTTGCGGCTCGATTGCCGGAGTCCTGGATTGCTTCAATGGGTTTTCTGAGTTCACTGGATTTGGGGAGTTGTAAGAGTAGTAGCTCGGGATAGCTGATAATACCCGAGAGGATATTGTTTAAATCATGGGCGACACTGCCTGCCATCATTCCGATTGCTTCCATCTTCTGGGCACGGTGCAGCTGTCTTTCGCTTTCCTGTAATTTGGCTGTACGCTGACGAACCCTGTCTTCAAGTTGGCTGTTGTTCTCCTCGAGAGATTGGTTCAGAGTAACAATTTTTTGAACAAGCGAGCGGTACCCGTAATGAATAATAAAGAAGGAGAGTAAAAGGAAGATACCGCTTGCAGCAAGAGCTGCAGATATCAAATTGGCTGTTGCCTGTCGTTCGGCCGTGACGTCCAATATAATAAAGTAGTTGCCGAGATATTCATCTTCAAAATTTCTCAGTGATAAAATATTAAGCAGTACGTAGCGCTTACTGTTTTTACTATAATCCTGTCGCTGTTGGGTCCAGTCAATGGATTTGGGTAAGAGTTTGAAGATCTCTGCATTCCGTCCACTGATGGTATGGGTTTTTGTTTTCAGGGTTGCTCTGTCACTTTTGATGTTAGTGCCGCATTGTGAATTAATAATAGCAATACCACTCGGAACATCTAGTTTTTCTTCAAGCATATCAGAAATCAGGCTGGCCCGGATGCCAAAGAGAACAATTCCAAGGTGCTGCTTTTCATAACGAACAGGCTGGACGATTCGATACTGCATACCTTTTCTCGCAGTACCAAAGCCTGACACCTGTTTTTGGGTGGCGTTGGCTGTTACCACATCTGGAAGATATGAGCTGACGTTGTCACCGTAGATTTCAGGGCTTTGAATGCGTAGGAGTGCCGTGTTGTCCGGTAAAACCCATGCCAGAGACTGGAAATAGGGGCTTTCATTTTGAAAAATTTTTAAAAAGGGACGGGTCAGTTGCAGCAGGGAGTCTCGGTCATGACTGGCAAATGCATTGATGAATTGCAGCTTGGTTTTTGCAGATTTGTGGTTGATGAATCCTTTTATTCGTTTTTGATAACTGGTGGTTGTCTGCTGGAGGATACTTTTGGCTAAAAGATTGGCGGATTCAACCTTTTCCCCGATGATTTTATCAAGAGCACGTTGTTGAGTGATAGCTAAGGCGAGTATAAAAATAACGCTCATTGCTCCAATCAACACCATCACAGAACTAATGATTTTGCCTCGAGTGGACAAGTTCACCTCAAATTTGGCAGAATTCTCAGAAGTTGGACTCGAGGGTATCTTGAGCCTTATTATTGTCTTCGCTATTTAAGTCTATAGAATCTCGGGAGGGATGTCAAATAGGATGCTATGGACTGCAGTTCAGATTTATGGATGAAAGCCTGGTTTTCATATTCCGCAGGGTGAAAAGTGAAACGAAACAGGGCTTTGCACAAAAGCTCAAATAATCGTACATATAATGTATCGCCGACAGAGAATGAAATCCATGGAAAAGATTCTGTTGTACTGGTATGTTTGCCATCCTGTGAGTCAGGCGTCCTGACATTGATAGAATAAATTTTACATCTGGTATCTGAACGTGGAAGAAATTGATAACTCGGTAACGCTGTTGCAGAAGACAGTAGTTGTAGATGCATCCGGTAGTAAAGAGCGAGAGGAAAGGCTCGCGATTGAAGTACCCTATACGGTCGCTTTAAATGATGAGGAAATTGGCGCAAGCATGGTCCTTGCCACAGGACTTGAGGAATTTGGTGCGGGGTTTCTGTTTGGTCAGGGCTATGTAACAAAACCGGGACAGGTACGTGAAGTGTTTGTTTGTCCCGAGGGGCGAATTTCTGTCCATGCCGACGTGGAAGAAGGAAGTGCACCCAAGGAAGTAATTATCACTTCCGGTTGTGGCGGCACAGGAAAGATATCAAGAGAAATGCTGGAAGGGGCCTTTGATCCTCTTAACGAATGCACGATTACTCTTGAGGAGGCAAACCAGTTTATTCGTGAAATGCTGCAGCAATCGCCGCTTGGCCCGGCAACCCACTGTATACACGGTTGCGGTTTATGGGCAGATGGCAGATTGCAGGGGTTTTATGAGGATGTGGGGCGTCATAATGCAGTTGATAAGATTATTGGCGCGATTTTAATGGGAAAAATACCAGCCAGGGGAGCCGTGTATACCACCGGTCGTCTCACTTCAGATATGGTTTTAAAGTGTGCCCGTATTGGTATTCCCATTGTTATGTCCCGTACCTCTCCATCGTCTCTTGGACTTGCTATTGCACGTCGTGCCGGGGTTACCTTGATTGGCTACGCAAGGCCTGGGCGGTTGAATGTCTTTAATGCTCCCGAGCGGGTTGTTGGCTGAAGACTAGAGGGTTCTTTGAAAAATTAATCACTAAAAATGCAAAAATAATACTGCACCAATATGGTGCTGGAGATGTTTCTCTGGGGGGCTATTTGTCGGTTGCTAGAAGCAAACGGACAGGGAGATCTTCAGGCGCTCAGAAGAATGGTGGTAATGTAGTACGTTTTAAGAAGCTCACACCGGACCTACTCATGGCTGAGTAAGAGCTGGTAGTCCTCGGGGCTGTCAATATCAAAGATAACGCCCCTGTCTTCCACTGCAACTATTTTGAGTTTTGCTGCCGGGTCTTTTAAGTGCTCCCGTGGTCCGGTGTCCCCCTTGAGTGCAAATATACTATAGAACCAGGAAGCTGGGGTGATCACCGGATTTCCGCGCTGACTGTTCCAGGATGGTGCAATCCAGCGATCGGGCTCTTTTTGAAAAGCAGCAATTAATTTCTCAATGGTGCTACTGCACAGCAGCGGCTGATCTCCAGGGAGAAACATTACTCCCTTGCAGCTCTCTTGGACTGCTGCAAGGCCAGCCTGCAGGGATGAACCATACCCTCCGTCCCGGGCAGGATTTTTGATTACCAGGGCTGATCGAATGTCTATAGCTTTCAATATGCTGCTGTTGTCTGCTCCGGTAACCAGAATGAGAGGAGAGAGGGAGGAAAGATGGGCTGCGTCGATAACATGCTGAAGTATGGCCTTATTGCGAAAGGGGAGCAGCAGTTTGTTTTTTCCCATGCGCCTGCTGTTTCCTGCGGCCAGAATTATTCCTGGTAGAGATATTGGCTTAGTCATTGTAGCACTGTCATCAATCGGTTTTTTTGAGATAGTTGTAGACGGTGCATTTGGTAACGTCCATCAGTGTTGCGACTTCTTCAACGGCTCCCTTAAACTGAAACACTCCGTTTTGTTTCATCTTTCTGATAAATCTGGTTTTTTCTTCGATTGACATTGCATCCGGCTGGGTGCCGATATATTCCACTGCCTGGCCAAAAAGGGTTCGGACTGTGTCACCCGCCGAGTCAGCAAAGGTTTCCTTGCTCGGGTATATCCCAGTCTCTAGATCATGGATAAAAGGCAGCAGGGACTGGATTGCATTAAAGTAGGAGGTGGTATCAAGGTTAATACAAAAAGCTGCCACCGGCTGACCACCGCTGTTTTTTATGATGGTTGCAGATGATTTAAGACATCTGCCGTCGGCTGTGACTGATTTGTAATTATGTTTGTGTTCACCTTTTTCTGAGCTCTGCTGCAGCAGTTTGACCAAAAGGTTAGTCGCCGGAGCCCCAAGTGTTCTTCCTGTCACATCACCCTTTAAGTACACAAGGGATTTCTGCAGATTCATCATATCGTGGATGGCTACTTCGCAGTTGGGGCCGAAGAGGGTGTGAACAGCATCTGCTGTCTGCTTCAGGTTCTGAAAAATCTGTTCGTTTTCTGTTTTTGTATCCATGGTTGATCTTATTTTTTATTCCGATTTTTTTCCCTGTCACCGTACTCTCCATACCATACAGCATCCCGAAACGCACGGGGGGAGGTGTTGCCCTCGGTACTGATCAGAAGGACAATGGAGTCCTGGTTCAGCTCGAGTAGCTCTCGCAGTTCTGCAGCATGACAGGTTTTAGATTCCATCAGTAAGTGTAGCAGTCCAGTGGTGACTGCACCGGATTCTCCGGATATCAGCATCTCGTCCCCTTTTAACGGCGTGGCCAGAACCCGCATTCCGGTGGCAGCAAGAGAGTCGGGACAGGAGACGTAGGCCGTGGCGTAGTCCCTCAGCAGTTCCCAGCTGATGGTGTTGGGTTCGCCACAGGCAAGACCTGCCATCAGGGTATCAAGATTGCCGCTTACCGCATGGGGGGTGCCGTCTCCGATTTTGGCAGAATGATAGATACAGTTTGCTTCCTCGGGTTCAACGATGGTGATCTTCGGCATATCTTTGCCAAGACTTGAGGCAAGAAAACCAAGGACTCCTCCGGCAAAGGAGCCGACTCCGGCCTGGAGAAAGACGTGGGTCGGGGCGCTGATATTCTCATTGCTTAGCTGTTCCATGGCTTCAACGGCAAGCGTTGCATAGCCCTGCATAATCCATGTCGGGATATCTTCATAGCCACTCCAGGCGGTATCCTGAATAATTACCCAACCATTTTCTTCCGCCTTTTGCATAGAGAGCCGGACCGCATCATCATAGTTGAGATTGGTGATGGAGGCCTCAGCACCCAGATCTTTGATATTCTGTAGTCGAACGGGATCGGAACCCTTTGGCATATAGACAACGGCCTTCTGATGCAGCTGTTTGGCTGCCCAGGCGACGGCACGGCCATGGTTGCCATCCGTTGCCGTGGTAAATGTGATATTTCCAAGTTGCTCTTTGTAAGTACCAGAGCAGAGCTCTTTGTACGAGATTTCGGAAATATCCTTTCCTAGTTTTTCGGCCAGATAGCGACCAATGGCATAGGATGCTCCAAGCACCTTGAAGGCGTTGAGGCCAAAACGGGAAGATTCATCCTTAATAAAAAGTTTGCCGATTCCAAGGTATTTGGCAAGTTTTGGGAGCTGAATCAGTGGGCTTGGCTCATATTCTTTGAATCCTCTGTGGTAGGCACGTGCCTTTTCAGCCTCCAAAACGTTGAGGATATCGAGCGAGGCACCCTGTCCCGGACTCTTCAGGCTACTGTTTAAAATGTAGTCTATGGACATACGTTCTTCTCCGTGCTTACTTAAGTGCTATGTGGATGAGTTCGCAAAACATCTTGAAAATAAACGTTTAAAATAAAATCTGCTTACCACTGAAAGCCAGCTCTGTTGGAGGACAATTCACTGGATCCGCTTGTTTCAGGTATTCTCCGCCAAACGTCCTCGCTCATCCTTCGCTTGCAGATTGTTTGTCGGAAAACATCTGAAACGCTACCTGCCATCCGCAGATAGCAGGAACATCAGTTCTACTGATGGAAGCTACGCAGCAGCAATGGCGTCGATTTCGATTTTAGCCCCCAGTGGCAGGGCGGCAACCTGAACCGTGGCACGGGCAGGATAGTCTCCTGTGAAAAAACTTGCATACACTTCATTAACCGCTGCAAAGTCTCCAAGGTCAGTGACGAAAATACCACAACGAATAACCTTCTCCATGGAAGATCCGGCCTCTTCTACAATGGCTTTAATATTGTTCATGCTCTGTCTGGTCTGGATGCTGACATCGTCGTCCATCTCTTTGGTCTCGGGATTTAAGGGCAACTGGCCGGAGATATAAATGGTCTCGCCGTATTGTACAGCCTGAGAATAGGGGCCAATGGCCGCTGGTGCTTTTTCCGTCGCAATGATTTTTTTAGACATATGGGGTCTCCTTAGATAGAATAAAAGTAACTATTCACTAGCACCTCATTTTCGTCCATTTTTATCTTCTCGAGTAGCACAAGTACACTTCGAAGTTAAAAATGAACGAACCTGAGGCACTATTGAACAGTTCAGTGTTGAGTGTTCAGGGTAGTTTGTTGCCCTAGCTGAATAATTACGAATAAAAGTCGTAATAGAAAATTATAAAAAATTATAAATTTTTATGATTCCTGTGACAAGGAAAAAATAAATTGAAGCCATGTTTTTAAAAGAGTTATTGTGGGGCATTTTCTCTGAACCATCTGTTTGAACGTCTTTTTGAGGTTGCTCGTGTTGGGCACGATTTTTTATTATGCGTGTTTTTTTTAAAGAAAGTTGACACAAAACTATACTTTTTGTAAAAATAATCAGTTGATATATATTTGATAATGATTGGCATTTTTATTTTTTACTCCTGTAAAACGATGGTAGGGATGAGAAATGTCTACATAAAATGTAATTATTTAGTGAAGGCAACTAATTACCCTTAACTCTGAATAGTTACCATAAAACAAGAGAGTAAAAAAACAGATGACTACACTTAACTTTAAAAAAATAAATGAACTTGCAAAGAGCTATGAACCTGAAATGACCAGATTCCTTCGGGATATGGTGGCTATCCCGAGCGAGAGTTCCAATGAAGAGAAAGTTGTTCTTCGTATCAGGGAGGAGATGGAAAAAGTAGGTTTTGACAAAGTTGAAATTGATCCCATGGGCAATGTTTTTGGCTATATTGGCTCGGGACCTCGTCTTATCGCCTTTGATGCACATATTGATACCGTCGGAATCGGCGTTGCCGGAAATTGGGATTTTGATCCCTATAAGGGATATGAGGACGATGAATGTATTGGTGGTCGCGGAACTTCCGACCAGGAAGGTGGTATGGCATCCATGGTCTATGCCGGAAAAATAATCAAAGAGCTGGATCTTGCAAATGAGTACACGGTGGTCATGGTAGGGACGGTTCAGGAAGAGGATTGTGACGGTCTCTGCTGGCAATATATTATTAAGGAGAGTGGCCTGAAACCTGAGTTTGTGGTTTCCACAGAGCCCACCGATGGTGGCATCTATCGTGGACAGCGTGGTCGTATGGAGATCCGGGTTGATGTGGAAGGTGTCTCCTCCCATGGCTCCGCACCCGAGCGGGGTGATAATGCCATATTTAAGATGGCTAAAATCTTAGGCGAACTTGAAGTGCTGCATACACAATTGAAGGACGATGATTTTCTCGGTAAAGGCTCTCTTACTGTTTCCGAGATATTTTACAGTTCCCCCTCCCGCTGTGCTGTGGCTGACGGCTGTTCGGTTTCCATCGATCGGCGTCTTACGGCAGGAGAAGATGCAGAACTTGCTCTCTCTCAAATAGCTGAACTTCCCGCTGCTAAAGCCGCTTCTGCCAAGGTCAGCATGTATAAATATGATACTCCTGCCTATACGGGGCTTGTCTATCCTACCGACTGTTATTTTCCTTCCTGGGTTGTGGCCGAAGATCATCCTGCTATTCAGGCAACTGCCGAGGCCTATACATCACTTTTTGAGACGTCTCCACGCATTGATAAATGGACTTTTTCCACCAATGGTGTGGCGATTACGGGTATGCACGATATTCCAACCGTAGGTTTTGGGCCGGGAAAAGAAGCCGAGGCTCATGCCCCAAATGAAAAGACCTGGAAGGCGGATCTCGTGCGCTGTGCGGCCCTCTATGCTGCTCTTCCAAGTGTCTATATTGCACGGAAGTAGGTTCGGTTGATGGTGAAGAAAAAACTGGCTGTCATTGCCATTGGCGGGAACTCTCTGATCAAACATCGCAGCAAGCAGACGGTGGATGATCAGTATATTGCCATTTGTGAGACCATAACCCATCTGGTGGACCTTATTGAATTGGACTATCAGTTGGTTATCAGTCATGGCAATGGCCCTCAGGTTGGTTTTATCATGCTTCGCTCGGAAATTGCCCGGGAGCAGATTGGGCTACATATTGTTCCCTTGAGTTCCTGTGTGGCGGACACCCAGGGGGCTATCGGCCTTCAGATTCAGCAGGCCCTAACTGATGAGCTTGGAAAACGCAAAATCAAGGGAAGTGCTGTAACCATTGTTACTCAGGTGGAAGTCAGCCCAACCGATCCTGGTTTTATAGTGCCGGATAAACCGATTGGTGAATTTTACAGTGAAGAACAGCTGCCAAAATTAAAAGAACAGCATCCCGACTGGATACTTAATCAGGATTCCAATCGTGGTTATCGCAGAGTGGTTGCATCGCCTCTTCCTCTCAAAATCGTAGAAGAGGATGCTGTTGTGGCTCTTCTTAAAAGCGATTTTCACGTGATTGCTGCAGGTGGTGGTGGAGTACCGGTTGTTCGCAGTGATATCGGTCTTACGAGTGTGGACGCTGTGATCGATAAAGATAAAACAGCCTCCCTTCTGGCCACGAACCTGAATGCCAAGCTACTTGTTATTTCCACGGCAGTTGAACAGGTTATGCTGAACTTTAGCACGCCTGAGGAGAAGCCCCTTGGACAGGTATCTGTGACAGAAATGGAGAAATATTTCCATGACGGCCATTTTGCACCGGGTTCCATGGGACCCAAAATTGAGTCTGCCATCGAGTTTATTCACAATGGCGGGCAAAAAGTAATTATCACCAATCCGGAAAATATCGGCGAAGCTATTCGTCATGGGAAGGGAACCCAAATAATAAGGTAACTATTCATCAGCACTCCAACTACGTCCATTTTAGCCTCCTCGAATAGCATTAGTATGCTTCGGAGTCCAAAATAAACGAATTTGAAGCACTGCTAAACAGTTACCCCCCAAGAGTACTTCCTTCAGGGCGCGTTTTGAGGTGAGGGTATCTTTTTTGCCCTCGCTGAATAGTTACATAATAAGTTAGGAGAAAAATCATGGACAAATTAGGAATTGAACAATTAATCAGGGAGCTTTCCACCCTTGATTACCAAAATATGTATAACGACGATTTTCTCCTGACCTGGGACAAATCGGACGATGAAATCAGTGCCACCCTTACCGTTGCGGAGATCCTGCGTGGCATGCGGGAACAGAATATCTCCAGCCGTGTTTTTGATTCCGGGCTTGGTGTTTCTCTGTTTCGTGATAATTCCACCCGTACCCGTTTTAGTTTTACCAGCGCCTGTAATCTTCTTGGCCTTGAAGTGCAGGATCTTGATGAGGGAAAATCGCAGATTGCCCACGGTGAGACCGTTCGTGAAACCGCTAATATGGTTTCTTTTATGGCTGATGTTATCGGTATTCGTGATGATATGTATATCGGCAAGGGCAATGCCTATATGCGCAATGTTGCAGAATCAGTCCAGGCGGGTCACGATGAGGGAGTGCTTGAACAGCGTCCAACCCTGGTAAATCTGCAGTGTGATATTGATCACCCCACCCAGTCCATGTCCGATATGCTTCACATTATCAAACATTTTGGCGGAGTTGAGAACTTGGCAGGGAAGAAAATTGCTATGTCCTGGGCCTATTCGCCATCATACGGCAAGCCACTCTCCGTACCCCAGGGTGTGATTGGTTTAATGACTCGTTTTGGAATGGAAGTTGCCCTTGCCCATCCCGAAGGATATGAAGTTATGCCAGAGGTAGAGGCTATTGCTGCTCGTCAGGCGGCTGAAACCGGTGGCGTATTTACCACCTCAAACTCCATGGCCGAGGCGTTCAATGGTGCTGATATTGTGTACCCTAAGAGCTGGGCACCTTTTGCGGCAATGGAAAAACGTACAGACCTGTATGCTGAAAATGATATGGACGGTATTAAAGGGCTTGAGCAGGAACTGCTAACTCAGAATAAAAAACATATGGACTGGACCTGTACGGAGGAACTTATGGCCACTACTCATAATGGGTCTGCTCTCTATATGCACTGTCTCCCGGCAGATATCAGTGGTGTCTCCTGTGAGCACGGTGAAGTGGAAGCCTCGGTCTTTGATCGTTATCGGGTGCCGCAGTATAAACAGGCGAGTTATAAGCCATATATTATTGCTGCTATGATATTTTTATCCAAGCAGAAAAATAGTGCTGACCTGCTGCAACGTCTGATGGATCGTGCAACTCCGAGGATATTCTAACGAGTAGTTTTATTAGCTGTATAAGGGGGAAGCTGTGATTGACTTAATACTCAATGGAAAAGAGACTGGGTATGCAGGGGATGAGAATGTTTCGCTCCTCTCCTGGCTACGCAACGATCAAAATCTGACAGCCGCAAAAGATGGCTGTTCGGGGCAGGCAGCATGTGGAGCCTGTCTTGTGGAAGTGGATGGAAAAGCAGTTCTTGCCTGCGCCACACCCATGAAAAAAGTTGCGGGAAAAAATGTTGTGACCCTTGAAGGGGTACCGGAATCTCTTTTACAGACCCTTGGCCGCGCTTTTGTTGGCAGTGGTGCTGTGCAGTGCGGCTTTTGCACACCAGGCTTTTTAACCAGAACTAAAATTTTACTGAGTCAGAATAACAATCCAACCAGGGCTGAAATTTTAAAGGCATTACAGTTTAATCTCTGTCGCTGTACCGGCTATGTGAAAATTGTGGATGCGGTTATTGCTACGGCCATCTCTCTACGTGAAAATAAAGATACTTCCTTTGAGGACAGGGCGGGAATCGGAATATCGAGCCCAAAATTCAAAGCTCTGGAGCGAGCCCTTGGTCGCAAGCCCTTTGTGGATGATTTACGTTTCGATGGTATGCTCCATGGAGCGCTTAAATTCTCCGATCATCCAAGAGCTAAAGTACTTTCCATCGATGTTAGTGAGGCGGAGAAACAGCCCGGTGTAAAACGTGTTCTGCTGGCAGCCGATATCCCTGGACAACGAAACTCAGGCCTTATTGTTGAAGATTGGCCTTTGATGGTGGAACAGGGGGAGATTACCCGTTATATCGGTGATGTCCTGGCCTCCGTTGTTGCTGAGACCGAGGCCATGGCAAGAGCCGCGGCTCAGTGTATTCGGGTGGAATACGAGGTTCTTGAACCGCTCACCGATATGCTCAAGGCTCTGGATAGCCCGATTAAAATTCATGAAAGCGGAAACTTGCTTGGTGAAAAGATCATAAAACGAGGCGATGTTGCGGGGATGCTTGCAGGATCGGCCTTGACTGTCAAAGGGACCTATACAACTCCCACCATTGACCACGGTTTTCTGGAAATGGAATGCTGCGTGGTTATCCCTCAAGAGAGTGGCATTAAAGTCTTCTCCCAGAGTCAGGGGCCCTACCGTGAACGTGATGAAATTGCGCATCAGCTTGCCCTTTCAGAGGAACAAGTGGAAGTTGAAATTGTTGATTGTGGCGGTGCTTTTGGGGGCAAAGAGGATATTACGGTACAGGGGCACGCAGCCCTTGCCTGCCACCTGCTGAATACTCCAGTAAAATACAAACTGAGTAGGCCCGAGTCCATCCGCATGCACCCAAAACGTCATCCAACCAGCATGGATTATGAGATTGGATGTGACGAAAAAGGGATGCTTACAGCGCTCTATGCCAGAATTATAGGGGACACCGGTGCCTATGCATCCGTTGGTGGGCCGGTTATGGATCGGACAGGGACCCATGCCTCCGGCGGATATCACTTTGAAGCCGTTGATATCGAGGCGCGATCGGTTTACACCAATAATATACCCTGTGGTGCTATGAGGGGTTTTGGGGTTAATCAGGCAACGTTTGCGCTCGAGAGCCTGATTGATGTGTTGTGTAAGAAAGGGGGCTTTGATCGCTGGCAGTTTCGTTATGATAACGCTCTTGATATTGGGCGCATGCTTGCTCCTGGACAGGTACTCACCGCAAGTGTAGGACTTAAAGAAACACTGCAAAGTGTAAAAGAAGCTTACGATAATGCCGAGTTTAAAGGGCTTGCCTGTGCCGTGAAAAATTGCGGGGTAGGTAACGGGATTCCTGAAATCAGCAAGGTTATTATTGAAATTCATACGGGTGGTAAAATTACCCTCCATCATGGCTGGACTGAGATGGGTCAGGGCGTACACACTATTGCGCAGCAGGTTCTTTGCGAGGCAACGGGTATAACAGATATTGATCTAATTACTCCCTTTGTGAGCACTGCATCCGGTGCTATTGGAGGTCCTACCACAGCGAGTCGTGGGACTCTGCTTCTTGGGCGCGCTATTATCGATGCTGCAAAAAATCTCAAAGAAGATCTTAAAGAAAAATCCCTTGAGGAGCTTGCTGGCAGAACATATACGGGAGAATTTTTATGCGATTACACCGATGCGGATGGGAAACCCGGTGAAATTATTTCCCATATTTCCTACGGCTACGCTACTAATCTTGCAATTCTTGATAAGGATGGCAAACTTGAGAAGGTTATCGCCTCCCACGATGCTGGGAAAATTCTGAATCCCAAGCTGTTTCAGGGCCAGATTGAAGGGGGAGTTGCCATGGGAATTGGATATGCGCTCACTGAAAAAGTTCCTCTTAAAGATGGTTTACTTACTTCGGGTAAATATCGGGCACTCGGTATTCCCAAGATAAATGATTTGCCGAAGATTGAAGTGATTGGTGTTGAATCCGATGATCCGGAGGGGCCATTTGGAGCAAAAGGTGTGGGGGAAATTGGTTGTATTGCGACAGCACCTGCTATTGCTAATGCTTTTTGTGACTTTGATGGGAAGAGGCGGTTTTCTTTGCCTTTGGAGCCGGTAGAGAAGAAAAATTCGAAATAAGAATATTTAAAATACGAAACAAATTACAAAATGAAAAACTTACAATGACAAAAACATACGACCTGGAAGATCGGACTTTTGAATTTGCAAAAGAGGTCAGGAAATTTGTTAAACAGTTACCAAAGCATATTGCGGACATAGAAGATGGTAAGCAGGTGGTAAGGTCCTCAGGATCTGTTGGGGCGAACTATATTGAGGCAAATGAGGCGTTAAGTAAAAAAGATTTTATCTACAGGATTAAAATCTGTCGTAAGGAAGCAAAAGAAAGCAGGTACTGGTTACGCTTGATTGATACTGATAACTCTGAAGTACTATAGAAACAGTCTCAAAAGCTGACAAAGGAATCTCAAGAGTTAATGAACATCTTTGGTGCTATTCTCCAAAAGAGCCAATAACGTTTGTCTTTTATGATGGGAAGTGTAGATCTTCTTTGTCTTTGGAACCTGTAGAGAAGAAAAATTCGAAATAAGAATATTTAAAATACGAAACAAATTACAAAATGAAAAACTTACAATGACAAAAACATACGACCTGGAAGATCGGACTTTTGAATTTGCAAAAGAGGTCAGGAAATTTGTTAAACAGTTACCAAAGCATATTGCGAACATAGAAGATGGTAAGCAGGTGGTAAGGTCCTCAGGATCTGTTGGGGCGAACGATATTGAGGCAAATGAGGCGTTAAGTAAAAAAGATTTTATCTACAGGATTAAAATCTGTCGTAAGGAAGCAAAGGAAAGCAGGTACTGGTTACGTTTGATTGATACCCCTATGTGTCAGAATAGTTTGCACCTCAAATATTTCAACATATAACAAATGGGCGAAGTGAGAATTAACAGTGTCAAAACGCTACTCAGAAGAATTCAAGGAATCAGTAATCAAAAAGATGATGC
>Ga0222693_100053_pt1 | contig 56519 bp, 47 predicted proteins | sample AntAcemetage1331_FD_179840 | JGI IMG/M metagenome (GOLD analysis project Ga0222693, IMG submission 179840) | Saline water microbial communities from Ace Lake, Antarctica - #1331 | ecosystem: Environmental > Aquatic > Non-marine Saline and Alkaline > Saline | place: Antarctica: Ace Lake... | reverse complement strand
TGTAGCATTTTTCATTGTCCGGAACCGACAACTTGATCAAATTCTGTTAAAAACAGTATATTGCTAAATCTCATGGCCTACACACCCGCTTTCAAACTACAATGAGACTTGCTTCGGGAGTCGCTGGTGCGGAAAGGAGATTTTCAGGTTGTTTTTGCCTGGATGCGGAAACAACGACAGTCATATCCTGAAACAAGAGTAGTTCGTCAGCTTCGCCAAAATCATCGGATACCGCCGCGAAGGATGACACCGATGACAGGAGAAAACAAGAAGACAGGACAGCAGCTGTACGAGTTCTTCTTTTTGAAGAAAAAACAGCTTTAAGTATAACCATAAAACCTCCGCTCACAAACAAATGACCCATCCTATTAAAGAGTTTTCTTTAACTTTTCACCATAGAAACATACAGCTATACAGTTTTTTTTGAAAGTGAAAACTTCATCTTTTAAGTGTAATCTCACCATCATAGGATATATTCCCATTGGATAACAACTCTCACAGCTACATTTTTCTTTCAATAGAGAGCCTGCACGCCCTAACTCATTTCTGCTTGGAAATGAATGCTATCTGTCATTTGTGTCTCCGAATAAAGATCGAACCGGATTTAATCCACCCCTTTATCTTGACTCTTCACGTTCGTCTCGTTAAAATCGAGATTTCATGTTCCTTGTAAATCTTTCAACAAAACAACAGTTCACACAATCCAATGAATATCGACCCCTTTCCCAAGCCATTTACCTGCAAAGAAAAACCAAGTATCGAGTACCCTTGTTCCTGGGTTTACAAGGTTATTGGTCTTGACGAAAATGCACTCAGGCATGCAATTGAAGCAGTAATCGGCACAAAGAATATACTGGTCACCCTTTCCCATAGCAGCTCGGGTGGAAAATACTGCAGCCTCAACATTGAGCTCGTCGTTGAAGATGATGAAACACGACTCAAATATTATCAACACCTCAAAAATCACGCAGCTGTTAAAGTTGTAATGTAAAGGTAGCAAATGGATCAAAGCCCAATCAGTAAAGACTCCCGACTCCTCCCAATCCTTCGGGAAGGGATTGCGGTAATCCAAATGATCTTCTTTAAGGAATACAAGTCTGTTATTCTCCGAAAATTTCCCGACCTCGATGGTAACAGCCAGACAATGCTTGCTGGTGCCATCACCAACGAAATATTCGGCACCCATAACAAGGAAGAAAAATTCCAGACATTTCGCAATAAACATCAGGGTACCATCGAGCAGGAGCTCCTTTGTCTTTGCGACGAAGTACCGCACCTGAGAGACCCACTTTCGGATACATTGCGTATTCAGACACTCTGTGACAATCAAGAGGGAATAAGCTCCGAGCATGTTCTAAAACAGGCGGACAGCTTTAATATTTTGTCACAGGATCGTGAACTCCCCTTACCATCCACCTTTATGGAAACAGTACGAACACTTGGGGCCACACATAAACTAATTATTCCTCCCGTCGAAATCGATATGGCTGAGGAACAGAATTTCCTTCAATAATTGTAACTGTTCAGCGTGTTGTTTTTTCTTAAAAGTATTTCGGGAAGCATGGTTCATTCCCACGTTGTATGAAGTTTTAGTCAAAAAACGTTACAAACAGAATGGAGTTAAAAATTACACGGAATAGTCACCACTAATTTATTCTATCCCAGGGAGAGAACGATGAGAAAATCAGTAACCGGTTTAGCATTGGCACTCGTTGCCGCAGTCATGTTTTCGCTCAGCCCGACACAGAGTATGGCTTCCGACAACTTTATTTTTGGCCTCCTTATGGTTGGCCCAGCCAATGATCATGGCTGGAGCCAGGCCCATTACGAAGCTGGAAAAGAGATTGAAAAGCAGATCCCTGGAAGCAAGATGCTCTATATCGACAAGGTTAATCCCGCCGACCGCCCTGGAGTCACCGTCCCATTTCTTGTTGACGATCTGATCTCAAAGGGAGCAAAACTCATCATAGGAAACTCCGATGATATGACCGATGGTATCCGTGAGGCTGCCATGCTCAACCCGGAAATCAAATTTATTCATATTTCCGGTTCCGATGCACTCAATCCCAAGTCGCCAACAAACCTTTCCAACCTGATGGGGAAAATGGAATATGGCCAGATGATGGCGGGTTTTGCTGCTGCAATGACCACCAAAACCGGCAAGATTGGATACCTTGGACCACTGATCAACGATGAAACCAAACGTCTTGCTGCCGCCTGTTACCTCGGCGCCCGTTATGCTTGGACAAATATCCTTAAAAAAGATCCTGCGACACTGAGCTTTAAGGTGACCTGGATCGGTTTTTGGTTCAATATTCCAGGAATTACCTCCGACCCGACACAGGTTGCCAAAAACTTCTTTGACTCAGGAGCGGACGTTGTTATTTCAGGAATCGATACAACCGAGGCTCTAACAGTCGCTGATCAGAGAAAAAAAGAAGGTGCTGACGTATCAGCCATTCCCTATGATTTCCAGGGAGGATGTGATACCGCCCCCAATGCATGTCTTGGTGTCCCATACTTTAACTGGGTTCCGGGATATAGTCACTTTATCAACAGTGCAATAAACAACAGCTGGAAAAAAGAATGGCTCTGGCTTGGACCTGACTGGAGTGACATGAATAATAACATGACATCTCCCATAGGCTTTCAAAATGGCGGAGCCCTTTCAGATGATGTCAAAACAGCGCTTACTGCCTTTGTAAAAGGTCTTGGCGACGGATCAATATCTCTTTTTAGCGGCCCTCTTAACTTTCAGGACAAAACCGTTTTCCTTAAAGATGGCGAAACCGCAACTGAAATGCAGATCTGGCATCTACCACAGCTTCTTGAAGGTATGAAAGGCCCGTCTAAATAGAAACTAGATGCGCTCAGGACTTCACATAAGAAATAGCATTCACCGGTATTTTTTTACCTGATCAGCACCAAAAATCAGGTAACTGCAAAGACCGACTGTAGGAGCCCGCCCCTGTGGGCGAAACAATCCGGAATTACTAGTGTTTTCGCCCGCAGGGGCGGCCTCCTACAGGTGGTATCAGCAAAGGATGAGCTGCTCTAATAATTAGTAACTTTTACAACTGACACCTGTTACTCCTGATTGGCTGTCTTCAAAGCTCGCTTTTAATTTTTCACCTCTTCTCTAGTGCCTCTCTATGGATGTAGAGTTTCGCCATATTTCCAAAAAATTTGGATCCGTAACAGCCCTGACTGACATAAACCTGACAGTACGCTCCGGTACCATCCATGGATTGATAGGTGAAAACGGTGCCGGAAAATCAACACTGATGAAGATTCTCACCGGCTACCAGTCTAAATCGGACGGTACCATCCTGATCGATGGCAGGGAGACACAACTCAACACTCCAAAAGAAGCTGCATCTTCAGGCATTGGCATGCTCTACCAGGAGCCAATGGACTTCACTCCCCTTACTGTTCTTGAAAACTTTTCACTCGGTAATCCAGGTCGCGATCGCAGCGCATTACGATTATCCTTGAAAACCCTGAGCTCTCGTTTCGGATTCTCTCTTGATCCCAATCGATGCGTCGACTCATTGACCGTTGGAGAGAGGCAACAGATTGAACTTCTTCGCCTAATCCACTGTAAAACAGGTGTCTTAATCCTTGATGAACCCACCACGGGTATTTCGCCAGCTCAAAAAGAGACCCTCTTCCCCACACTGAAACAACTCGCCGCAGAGGGCATAACCATCCTACTTGTCTCCCATAAGCTTGAAGAAGTGGCAAGCCTCTGTAGCGAAGTAACGGTCCTTCGCCAGGGAAGTGTCAGCCACAACGCCAGCGCTCCCTTTCATTTTGCAGAACTCCTTGATGCCATGTTCGGATCGATCCCTGAGCAAAAGGATAAAGACGCCCCACGAGCTACCGGAGCAGTAAGCTTGCAGATGGAAAATGTGGTTGCCACTGGAGAACGACTGGGGCTTAGGCACTGCAACATCAACTGCGCGGAAGGTGAAGTAATTGGCCTTGCAGGGCTTGACGGGGCAGGACAGTCCACATTTCTACGTCTTGCCGCAGGGCTTGCCAACCCAAATCGTGGCAGGGTGAAACTTTTTGGTGAAGAACTTCTTCATAATAGTCATGCCTGCAGGCAGGCTCAAAGGCTGCAAACTTCATTTATCCCCGCCAACCGTCTGGAAGAGGCTCTGTTTGCGGACCTCTCTCTTAGCGATCATTTCAGTCTGCGTGATAAGCAAGACTCCTTTTGGCAGGCCAAAAAAAATAGAAGAGAGCAGGTAAAAAAAGCGATAAGAACATTCAACATAAAAGGTGAGGCCTGCAATGTTGCAGGAGAGCTTTCCGGCGGCAACCAGCAACGCCTACTGCTGGCCCTGCTCGAACCGGACTCACGTCTGCTTCTTCTTGAAAATCCGACCAGGGGACTGGATATCAGATCAGGGCAATGGGTCTGGAACCATCTTCGCCGGAAACTCAGCCAAAAAACGACGATACTTTTCTCATCTCCAGAACTTGATGAAATCCTCCATTTCAGTGATCGTATCCTGGTTTTTCATGATGGCGAAATTGTACTCGACTGCTCCGTTTCAGAAACCAGCCATGGTTCCATTGCGGCTGCCATGACGGGGGCAACACCTCAGTGAAAAACAAAATCTCCGCATTGAGCATACCACGTACAACACTTGATATTCTGCTGGGAACGACCCTGGTCGTTGCATTTACAGCACTCATCCTTCTAATCGCCGACGCCCCGGTTCTTGCCGCCTTTAAAAATATCTGCCTTGGTGCATTTTCCTCCACTAGCAAAGTCAGCCAGGTACTCTCCGTCTGGGTTCCTCTGGTTCTCTGTTCCTGCGGACTCCTGTACAGCTTTAGAGTTCATCTCTGGAATATTGGCATCGAAGGACAGATCGCCATGGGAGCCGTTGCTGCGATGGCTGCTCTTCGCATTCCCGGACCCCACAACCCGACATTTATCCTCACCCTTGCTTTTTTTGCATCCATGCTTGGCGGAGCACTATGGGGCCTTCTTGCAGGGCTTCTTAAAACACGAGGTGGGGTTCATGAAATTTTTGGTGGTCTTGGGCTGAACTTTGTCGCTCAAGGCTTTATTCTCTGGCTTATCTTTGGCCCCTGGAAACGCCCGGGAATTGCCTCCATGAGTGGTACGGAACTACTTTCCTTTGACCTTTGGCTCTCAACACCTACCGGCTGGCGGGTCGCAAGCATTGGGTTAATCATTGCTGTTTTAGTTATCCTGCTCAGCTGGCTGATCCTTGTAAAAAGCAGATTTGGTCTAAAACTTACAGCTATTGGACAAAATCCGAGAGCAGCACGTCTCTACAGCCTGATGCCAGAGAGATACTATCTCAAGGCTATTGCTATTGCCGGTGCCTGCGCAGGACTTGCCGGTTTTCTCCAGGTAACCGGAGTGTACCATCGCCTGATCCCTTCCATTTCAAGCGGGTATGGGTATCTTGCACTGCTTGTCGTGATGCTTGCCGGATATAGAATCATCCTACTCCCTTTTCTTGCCCTCTTTTTTGCCGCCCTGAATGTCGGTGCCATACAGCTCCCCATCGTTTTGCAGCTGGACTCATCTCTTTCCGGTGTTATTCAGGGCTGTTGTGTACTGAGTGCTCTTTTTGTACTGGGAATCAGACAGAAGAGGAAGCAGTCATGATGGGTGATATTTCCCTTCCGATATTGATAGCATCCGTACTTGCTGCCAGTGCACCTCTAATTATTATTGCTCTTGGAGAAACACTCACCGAGAAGAGTGGTGTTATCAATCTCTCACTTGAGGGAGTTGTGCTTTTTTCAGCCATGGCCGCATTTGTTGCTGCCAAGGTAACCGACTCACTGCTTCTTGGCTTTTTAGCGGGCGGATGCGCCGGAATGCTTACAGGGATAATTGTGGGGTATTTCAGTGTCTACCTACACCTCTCACAGGTGGCCGTTGGTTTTGCACTGTCATTACTCTGTCGTGATCTTGCTTACTTCCTCGGCAATCCTTACAGCAGGGTACCGGGTCCAGGCCTCCTTACAACAAAAGTTCCTTTTCACGAAGCCCTGCCGTCCTCACTACAAATAATATTTACCCAACCGCTCACCGTCTGGTTTGCCATTCTACTCATTGGGGCACTCTACTATTTTTTCACCTTTAGCAAAGCTGGCCTGAATCTACGTTCTGTCGGAGAAAACCCCGAGGCATCCTTTGCACGCGGACTCAATCCCTCCAAAATCCAGATGATAGCAGTTCTTGCGGGCTCTTTTCTGGTCGGTATAGGAGGGGCTGCCTATTCTCTTTCCTTAAAACCGGGATGGGGCCGTCCCCAGGGAGCAGAAGGAATTGGTTGGATATGCCTTGCTCTTGTGATTTTTGGCGGCTGGAACCCTTGCCGTGTCGCTCTGGGTGCCATGCTTTTTGCCTTTCTACAGGTCAGTGGTATTGGCCTTCAAGATCTTTTTCCTGGAGTTCCGGCACAAGTCTTTCAGACTGCACCATTCCCTCTGATGATTTTTACTCTGATTTTTATGCACTACTCAATACGAAAGAATCGTACCCAGGGTCATACACCAAATCCCCTTAAACAATTTGTCCAAAATTTACTTATGGCTCGTGCCCCAAAGGCACTTGGGAAAAGCTACAAACAGGAATAAAAGGGTATCTCTGTAACAATAACTGTCTCTTTTAAAAGGGAACAATTTGTTATCTCCTATCAATTCAAGGTAGAATTACCAAGAAACAAAATCGTTCAATTCGTAAATCCATCCATTGAACAGAAGCCTATTCTATACTTGCATCGGACAGAAAAATATTCTATACTATATGATTCTGCATCAATATTCCAATGTGAATTATTATTCAGCCCAAGGCCCTGTGCCTTTAATGCTGTCATTATTATTATATCACCTGCATTTTACAAGGAGGCCCTATGCTAATTAAGGACTGGATGGCGACCACCATACTCACAGTGGATGCCAACACTTCGGTCATGCGAGCCGGAAGAACAATGAAAGACAATAATATCAGGAGATTACCTGTCGTCTCTCAAGGAAAGCTTGCAGGTATTATCACAGACCGCGACCTCAAAGAAGCGTCTCCATCGTCTAAAACAGATATGGACATGCATGAAATGTACTATCTCCTTTCTGAAATGAAAGTTCAGGATGTGATGACAGAAGCCCCTATTCGACTGAACCTTGACGATACCCTGGAAAAAGCAGCACTCGTAATGCTGAATGAAAAAATTTCCGGTCTGGTTATTGTTGATGCTGAGGATAACCTTGTTGGTCTGCTTTCTGAATCCGATGTGCTTCGTGGTTTTATCCACGCAACGGGTATTCAGGATGGCGCATTTCAGGTTGTTATGGATATGTCCGATATCGGAGGCTCCGTTTCTCAACTTATCGATGTCCTGCGTCAGAACCGCGCACGAGTTCTTTCCATCCTTACTTCTTTTGATGATGCCCCTGCCGGATCTAAGCGTGTATCCATTCGCATCATGCCATATAACGGAGAAGTTGACGATCTGGTCAAAGAACTTGAAGCGATGGAAGGCTACAATATTGTCAGCCAGGGAATGGACGACTTAAAGAACCTGCCCAAAAAATAGAAACTATAAACAAATACAAAACGTTACTTACAAACAACAAGGAGAATTATTTATGTCGAGAAAAATGGTCACAATCGATGGTAACCAGGCGTGTACCCACGTTGCCTACGCCACAAGCGAAGTTATCACCATCTACCCTATTACGCCTTCTTCACCCATGGCTGCTGAGGCGGATACTAAAGCTACAGGAAACCAGGAAAACATCTGGGGATCCATTCCAGTTGTAACTCAGATGCAATCTGAGGGTGGTGTTGCAGGCTCCCTGCACGGTTCCCTTGCAACAGGTGTATTGTGTACCACTTTTACCGCATCTCAGGGTCTCCTCCTGATGATTCCCAACATGTACAAGATTGCCGGTGAGCTCACCCCCACCGTTTTTCATGTAACTGCTCGCTCCATCGCAGCCCAGGGACTCTCCATCTTCGGTGATCATGCTGATATCTACGCAGCACGTCAAACCGGTTGGGGAATGCTCTGCTCCCAGAACGTTCAGGAATGTATGGATATGGCACTAATTTCCACTCAGGTGTCCCTAGCTTCCCGTATTCCTTTTATTCACTTCTTTGATGGTTTTCGTACCTCCCATGAGATTCAGAAGATCGAAGAGTTGACCACTGATGATATGAGCGAAATGATCGACGAAGATAACATTATCGCCCATCGTAAACGTGCACTCACCCCTGACAATCCGACCATGCGTGGTACTGCTCAAAATCCTGATGTGTATTTTACAGGTCGTGAGACTGTTAATAAGTTTTATGAAGCCACCCCGAAAATTGTCCAGGACACCATGGATAAATTCGCTGGCATCACTGGCCGTCAGTATCATCTTTTTGATTATTACGGATCACCCGATGCTACAGATGTTGTTATTATGATGGCATCCGGTTGTGAGACCGTTTCTGCCACCATTGACCATCTTGTCAGTGAAGGCAAAAGTGTTGGACTGGTAATTGTTCGACTCTTTAGACCTTTTGATTGCAAAGCAATGGTTAACGTTCTTCCTTCATCCGTTGAGCGTATCACCGTAATGGATAGAACAAAAGAGCCTGGATCTGCTGGTGAGCCACTGTATCAAGATGTTCGAACCGCAATTGGTGAGGCAACCGAATCAAATAGCGCTGCTTACCAGCCATTGATTCTGTCCGGCCGTTACGGACTTGGCTCTGCTGAGTTCACCCCCACCATGGTAAAAGCTATTTTTGACAACATGGAAGGAATGGCCCCAAAAAATCATTTCTGTGTTGGTCCAAATGATGATGTTGCAGGAACCAGCCTTTCCTACGATCCTGACTTCTCCATCGAAGGTGATGATGTCTATCGTGCCATGTTCTATGGTTTAGGATCCGATGGTACCGTTGGTGCTAACAAAAACACCATTAAAATCATTGGTACTGAAACAGATAACTCTGCACAGGGTTACTTTGTTTATGACTCCAAAAAATCAGGATCTATTACCACCTCTCACCTGAGATTTGGTAAGAATCAAGTTGTTGCTCCTTATCTTATTAATAAGGCAAACTTTATTGCATGTCATAACTTCACCTTCCTTGATCAGTACGACATGCTTCGCAACCTTGAAGAAGGTGGGACTTTTCTTCTTACCACCGGCTTTAATTCAAAGCAGATCTGGAAAGAGTTGCCAAACAGTGTTCAGAAGGACCTGATCAATAAAAAAGCAGAATTCTATATCATCGACGCTCTTGCGCTCGGTATAGCCCTTGGTCTTGGTGCTCGCATCAATATGATCATGCAAACTGCCTTCTTCCTCATTTCCGGTATTATCACCGAGAAAGAAGCAATCGCTGCAATTAAGACCGCCATCAAAAAGACCTACGGCAAAAAAGGCGACAAAATAGTCAACATGAACTACGAAGCCGTTGATGCTGCTGTCAAAAACATCGTTAAAGTGAAGCTTCTCAAATCCACTAGTGGACATGAGATGCCTCCAACCGTTCCTGAATCTGCGCCTGACTTCGTTAAGAATGTTACCGCTAAGATGATTGAAGGAAAAGGCGATCAGGTTAAGGTTTCCGAGATGCCTAATGATGGTACCTGGCCTACAGCTACCACCCAGTATGAGAAACGTAACATCGGTGTAAACGTTCCGGAATGGCTCGAGGAAAACTGCATTCAGTGTGGTCAGTGTTCTCTCGTTTGTCCTCATGCTGCAATTCGTATGAAGATCGGTAAAATGGTTAAAGCTCCCAAGGGATTCAAAACCATTCCTGCCGTTGGCAAAGCCTTCAAGGGGTCCCAATTTGCCATTCAGGTATTCACCCAGGATTGCTGCTCCTGTACGCAGTGCATGGATGTTTGTCCTGGTAAGAAGGGCAACAAGGCTATCCAGATGGTACCAAACTCTGATAAAATCCGTAACGCTCAGCTTCCAAACGTTGAATACTTCCTGGCACAGCCAGAGGTTGCTGCGGCCGACGTTAACCCTGCAACAATCAAGGGAAGCCAGCTGCTTCGTCCTCTCTTTGAATTCTCCGGTGCCTGTGCCGGTTGTGGTGAGACTCCATACATCAAGCTTGTTACCCAGATGTTTGGTGATAGAATGCTGATTGCCAATGCAACCGGTTGTTCTTCCATCTACGGTGGTAACCTTCCAACCACTCCATATTGTAAACGTGAAGACGGACGCGGACCTGCATGGGCCAACTCCCTTTTCGAGGACAATGCTGAGTTTGGTCTTGGTATGCGCGCTTCAGTCAGCAAACTTGGATCCCAGGCTATAGAGCTTATGGACAAGGCAGTTACTGAAAAACTAATCACCAAGAAAATGGCTACTGACATCAATAAAGCTGTTCAGAAAAGTCAGATGGACATTGAAGCTCAACGTGACCGGGTTGCTAAACTAAAAGCTAAGCTTGAAGGATCCGACAATAAAATAGCCAAAAGACTTCTTGGTTGTGCCGATTACCTCGTGAAGAAATCAGTATGGATCTTCGGTGGTGACGGTTGGGCATATGATATCGGATATGGCGGACTGGATCACGTACTTGCATCAGGTGAAAACGTTAACGTTATGATCCTTGATACCGAGGTGTACTCCAATACCGGTGGTCAGATGTCCAAGTCTACTCCTCGCGCTGCCACAGCACAGTTTGCAGCGGGTGGTAAGAAGATGCCGAAGAAGGATATCGGTATGATCTTCTCCACATACGGAAATGTATATGTGGCGAAAATTTCCATGGGTGCCAATCCAACTCAGGTTGCCAAGGCAATTGCAGAGGCTGAAGCGTATGATGGACCATCCCTTATCATCGCATACTCTCACTGCATCAACCATGGTATAAACATGACTCAAGGTCTGCATCAGCAGAAGAAAGCCGTACAATGTGGTCACTGGCCACTGTATCGCTACAACCCTGATCTTGAAGACGCGGGTAAGAATCCTCTTTCCATCGACTCCAAAGAGCCTACAATGACTTTTGAAGAGTACGCAATGGGCGAGAACCGCTACCGTATGCTGAAGATGATGAATCCTGAGCATGCTGACGAGCTTATGGCACAGTCTCAGAAAGATGTGACCAAGGGCTGGAAGTTTCTCCAGGCGAGAGCAGCATCTCTCGAGCCGGAAAAATAAACGCAGTTCATCAGCACCTCATCTTTGTCCGTTCAGGCATTGTCGCATAGCTTTACTATTACGACAAGACCTGAACGAACAAACCTGAGGCCCTGCTAAACCGCTTGGTTCCGTTGGAATCAATGTTTTTTTTAAAAAAAAATGGCCTTGGAAGAATCCTTCCAAGGCCATTTTTTTGTTCAATGTACTACAGAAACCAAAAGAGTTTTCCAGGGCGTCGCTACGAAGCGATTGGCCACATCCATAATAGTAGAGCTATATGGATGTGGCCAATCGCTTCGTAGCGGCGTGCTGGGGAACTCTTTAAAACATTATACCAAATCGGGGTCTATCTCTTCCCCACGTGCCTTTTTAATTTCTTTATAGGCCTCAACGGAGTCATTCACAGAATTAGTCTGACTCTTCTTGATCTCTTCAACTTTAGCCTGAATCATATCCTCTCTCATGGAGAGACCCTCAGCGCCAAAAAGTGAATTAGCAAGATACTTAAAGGAGAAGAGCATCAATTCAATATCATCGTTCTTGATTTTTTCAAGGGTTTCATCATCAATGATGTAAGTATCAAGGAAAGTAGATTCAAGAACAAACCGACGAAAATGGTCAAGATCGGTAGATGCCATAAAGAACATACGCTTGGCCTGTTCTGACAGTGATGCCTGATGCCCAAATGATTTGCGACGCATAACCAGACGCAACCACTCTTTATTCATCTCATCACGAACATCAACGCCCTGATCCTTACGCCATTCCGCAACGGTCCACTTTTTATCCTCTTCAAACCCTTTGCAATGATCCTCCTTAACAATAAAGAAAAACTTTTCTTCCTCATTCTGATCATGTCCCTTTCCCATGTCACTGCCACCTTCGTGGAAATCGGCCATTCCTACAGGATAATAGCGACAGGCAGATGGACGATCGGTATAGACAGTACATCCTTCGGGAGTCACAAAAGGACAGGTGTTTTCTTCATCTTCACGAAGCTTTATGGCAACACCTGGCATATCTGTATTTTCAAGATAGACAGGGGTGGTATATTGCTGCAAAAACTCATGAGCAGGCAATCCCAGACGATTTTTTAGGGTCAAAATATCAAAGGGGGTAAGAACAATCTTAATTCCACGGCAACAGGCAGTAAAACACGATACCCCCGGATGACAGCGAAATTTAATAGGAGAATCTAAAGTCAATTTTTGTGGTAGAATATTTGAAGGGTTTAAGCCCTTACCAAACAACGTTTTTTCTTTACCTGACATATCTTGTTCACTCATCCATGCACCTTTTTATTCGTTAATTGTATCGTTGTATCTCTTAAAAGAGAATGAATCACTATTCATTGAATGAATATAGTAAACACATAGCAGGTCGGTGTCAAACCTATTTACCATAAGGTTTCTGGCATTTCATAATATACTTAACTTTTATTCTATTTCCTTGCTGTTTCTCTGAATTATACGTATAGTCCGCCCCTGGATTTAACGATTTTCTTATTCTTTATTTGGATACTATTGCATGAAACTTTTTGCTCGCCCCGTAGATTTCTCCAGAGTTCGTACTCTTGTGTACCATCTTCCAAAGGGCCCTGCCCTTACCCTTCCCCCGGAAGGACTCGAAGAATTCCTCGAACTGGAACTCAATACAGGCCATATTTGCGACACATCGGAAATTGACGGTGTGCTCCACCTCTTTCCAAAAGGAAATGCCTAATCATCTTGCATCTTCTCTTTAGACAATCTTTTGACCGACCCTCATTTACAAAACCTTCAACATAGCCCCCTTCAACTCTCTTCAGATGGGCACATCCATACAAAGTACTGCCATCACGCCAAGGGTGAGATGGAAGAGTATGTTCTAAGCGGTATTGCTGCAGGTCTGGATGAAATTGTTTTTCTTGAGCATATGGAGGCTGGAGTAACCTACTTTGAAAGCACCTGGCTCACCGAAGATGATTTTGATCTTTACTTTCAAGAGGGAGAACGGCTGCAAAAGAAATTTAAGCACCGTATCAGGGTATCGCTTGGCGTAGAAGTGGGTTACAGCCCCACCCATAAAGAAGAGTTACTCGAACGCCTTGAAAGGAGGCATTGGGATAGAATTGGAGTTTCCTACCACTTTATGCCAGTACCGGAAAGTAGCTATCACCTAAACCTGGTAAGCAGGAAAGAGCGCAATATCCTTGCCATTGAGTCCATTGGCTGTGAAAAAGTTCTTGCAAACTATTTCAAAACTCTAACAGAAGCAGTTGAATTTTTACCCGGAACGGTTCTTTGTCACTTGGATGCGGCTCTTCGTTTCCAACCTAATATCAGCATTGGCAGACAGTATCAAAAACAGATAGAGAAACTCCTAAAGGCGGTACGAAAAAAAGAGATGGCACTCGAGCTGAACAGCTCGGGATTCGCTATCAGAGGAACTCCATTCCCAGCACCCTTTATTATAAAGGATGCCCTCAAACTGGGAATCCAGCTGTCACCTGGATCCGATGCCCACAGGCCAGAAGACGTGGGGAAAGACTTCGACCTCCTCGAACACTACCTGCAAACCATATAAGGGACTGTACACAGCCCCCTATTGAATACACATCTACCGTATCCTACAGATACTCATCCATAGCAGCTTTTAGTGATTTAGCATTAAAAGGTTTCTGTATAACCTTATTCACTCCTGCTATATAGGCAGCATCATTATCATTGGCTTCATTCTGAGTTGTTACCATAATAATGGGCAATTCTTTTGGACTATACTTTTTCCTAATTTCAGCAGACATCATCACACCTGTTATCTCAGGCATATTAAGATCTGTAAGGACCATTGCAGGCTTTTCTTTCTGCAGCCACTCAATAGCCGTTGCTGGAAATTCAAAGAGCACCGGCTCAAACCCGAGCTCATGAAGAGTTGCCTTATAGATATTTAGAATCATTCTGGAATCATCGACGGCAACTACCTTCACCTTATTGGCGACATCTTCCCCGCCTTCAATTTTCCTCGCAAAATCCGTTAAACCAATATCAGTAAGCAGCTTTCCATAGTGGGTCTTGGTATCCTGATGGGCATGGGGAAGGTAAATAAGAGCGAGTTCCTGGAAAAAATCCTCCGAAGCTAAACTCAAAAACACCTTATCGACCTGGGCATTAACTAGAATTTTGGTAATATGCCTTGCTTCCTCATCTTTATTGCGTAGCAGATTTTTTATTCCTGCCGTTAATATCTCCGAATAATTCTGGTCGATTGCCTTCGCTGCTGCTACACAAACATGGTCTTCTGCGTCTGTAAGCCCTGCAGTTAAGGTATACGCTCCCTTACGCAGAGGAAGAAGGGCAAGTGCTTCATAAGCGGCAAAACGAACATTCGCACTTTTGGGTTCCTTGCCAAGAAGTTTTCTGATGGGCATAATTGCCGATTCGTCAGCGATATCACCGAGCACATTCAGGGTATGAATAATAAAATCCGGATCATCCTGAAGAAGATTTTCGATTAGAGCAGGCACTGCCTTCGCTCCAATTCGCACCAATTCCTGCTTGGCGTAAATACGCATATGAGCATAATGGGATGCCAGGGTATCATTTAATTTTTCAAGTGACACAGGATCCTGAACATCTGCAAAGATTGAAAGGATCATATAATCCATTTCATTGTCAGTACCCATACGTTCGGATAATCTGTGCATGGCAGATTGTGTTCCGACCTGTCCGAGTGCTTGAATTGCTGTTACAATCAAATCCCTGTTTGCGGCATAAAGATAGTCGGTAAGCGTATTTATCGCCTGAGGATCACCTATCATTCCCAAAGTTTCAATAATCAGGCTGATTTCGGATTCATCCTGGGAATTTGCAACCAGGTATAAAAGAGCTGGGACTGCCTCTTCAAAACGAAGTTCTCCAGCCACATAAATAAGGTGAGTTTTATCTTTTATTGATGGGTCCGAAAGGAATTCAACAAGCAACTCAGGATAGGCCAGAAGATTTGACAGCAGGGTTTCTTTGATGATTGGCAGATCATCCACAATGCTGACATGCTCCGTCATTAAATAGAGAAGAATCGGTACGGTAAATCTTACATCACCACGTGACAATTCATAAATCAATCTGTTCTGCGTTTTCATATCGACATCTTGGAGATGCGACAGAACAAGTTTTGTTTTCAGGGTATCGCCAGTTTCTATGTTATCCCGAACTTCATCAATCATATGCTGAGTATTTAAATCGACCATGAAATATCCTCTTTCAAAAACAGTATTTGGAAATGATTATTTTTCATAAACTAAACAAGAAACGTCGTTAAGCAAAGAGCAACTATTGATTAACTAACACAAAAAAAGGATATCACAAAAACAAGAATGATGTCTAGAAGCTTGTCAAAGAATTGACAATAATTTAAAAAAAATGTGTTTAGGAAAGTCTGTTGCAGAAGAGGATAATTATCCTCTTCTGCAAAGAATTGGCTTTATTTTCCAGGATACCAGTCAACACCCATGCGACGGAGCATATTAAAGCCACCACTCAACACAAGGGTGTTCTGCACATCAACACTTGTCAAAAAGCTTTGGATTTCAAATGATCGTGTTCCCGCATCACAGAGAATGATCAGTTTTTTATCCTGCGGCAACTCTTTATAGCGCGCCCGTATTTCATTGTAGGGAATGGCACACCACTTTTCGCTACCAAATTTTTCAACAAAAGGTCCAGCTTCTATCGGATGTCTGACATCAAGTGCAATCCAGTCCGGTTCAGTAGTAAAATCATCCATCCACGACAGAAAAGAATCAAGACTTGTCTTATGCAGTCTGCCATCGCAGAGATTATCTGCAACATAGGCTATTGCATTGATGGAATCAATGGCAGCAGAAAATGGCGGGGCATAGGCCATCTCAAGTGTGCCAAAATCGTCAATGGAGGCGCCCATTGCAATATAGGCTGCAGCGGCATCAATCCTCGCCGAGATACCGTCTCCCATTGGACCAAAGCCCTGTAGGCCGAGTACTTTCCTGGTTCTGCGGTCAAAGACCATCTGAAAACAAACTATGGCTTCCGTTGGAAAGAAATGGGCACGATCGGACGGTGCAGTGAGCGCAACATCAGCATCAAAGCCTTCTGCAAGCGCTACTTCAAGACTTAAGCCTGTAGCTCCTATACAGACATCAAATGCCTTCATAATAAAGCTGCCAACGGCTCCCTTGAATGTGGAGGGAATGCCAGCCATATTATCTCCTGCTATACGTCCCTCTTTATTCGCGAGCGAACCAAGTGGAGCATAAAACTTCTTTCCGGAAACAAGATGCATCACTTCAATACAATCACCAGCTGCATAAATAGAAGGATCAGATGTCTGCATCCGTTCGTTCACAACAATTGCGCCCATAGGAGAAGTCTGCAGCCCTGCCTCCACGGCAATTTCGGTGCGTGGCCGAACACCAGCTGCCATAATCACTATATCAGCTTCAAGGGTACGATTGGCTGTACGCAAGCCGGTCACCTTTCCATCTTCGCCAAGAATCTCAGTGGCACCTTCACCGAGAAAGACATCAACGTCATTATCACGCATATGCTTGGTGAGCATGGCAGCCATTGGTTTATCGACAATACGCGGTAGTACCTGGGGCATAAATTCCACAACGGAGGTCTCAACGCCCCAGAGATCTTTAAAAGACTCGGCCATTTCAATACCAATTGCACCACCGCCAATTACCACAGCCTTGCTGACCTTTCCCTTGGCAATACGATCTTTAATTTCAATCGCTTTGTGGAGATCGGAGATAGTGAAAACACCATCAAGATCAGCGCCAGGAATGGGTAGCACAAAGGGACGTGATCCGGTGGCAATCATCAGAGTATCATAGGGTATATTTTCTTCTGCACCACTTGCAACGTTTTGGACTTTTACAGTTTTGGCCTGTCTGTCAATTGACACTGCCCTAGTCCCGCTTTTCACTGTAATGCCCTTGGCATCCTTAAAAAAGTCTTCGTTTCGGACCATATGAAAACTGGTGGATCTCAGCTCAGCCTCATCGGAAACATCACCGGATACATAGTAGGGTATCCCGCAACCACCGTAGGAGAACAAAGTATCCTGATCAATAATGGTAACATCGGCATCCTGCATCAATCGCTTCACACGGCATGCAGCTTTTGGCCCAGCCGCAACACCACCTACGATCACTATTTTGGTTCCCATTTTCACTACCTCTGAATATATAAAGTATCTTAAAAAATAGTATTTAACGAAAAAAACGATATGGACAAATGAACAGTAAAATAAGGAAAATTACAAGAAGAAAAGGCTCCACTCTCATTACTTGATGTTGGTCAGGCAATCAAGTACCAGACGTTGCCGCTCATCGAAAAGACGGCGGCTAATCAGCCAGATTGCTGTCATAACACCAAATCCGGTTCCTGCAGCAATCAGGAACATAATAAGAATCTGATATTTAACGGCGTCAAGCGGGCTTGAACCGCCAAGAATCTGGCCAGTCATCATGCCCGGCAAACTCACAACTCCAGCAGCTGCCATTGAGTTTATTATGGGGATCATACCAGTACGCATACAGTCGCGTCTGATCTCACCGCTTGCCTCCTGCCAGCTTTGGCCGAGCAGCAACCGCTGTTCCACCATGCCCCGCTGATTATACATCTCAGTCGTAAGTCGATCGGATGCAAGAGAGACTCCGTTCATGGTATTGCCAAGAAGCATTCCAAGCATGGGAATGGCGTATTGGGGAGTGTACCAGGGATCAACACCTACCATGACAGTGAGGGCTAGAAAGGTAACGGTGAAAGAGGAAACAAGCATGGATCCGGTACTGATCAGATACCCAGTACTACCGCGCAGTTTTCTTTTTTGTCTGGCACGGACCTCATACCCTGCCACAAGTAGCATACAGAGTGACATAAATCCCACCAGAAAAAAGTTTTCACTGGTAAACAGGACTTTGAGAACCATGCCTATTAGCAGCAACTGCACCGTCATCCGAATTCCGGAGATTATAATCCGTTTTTCAAGACCAAGCCCTATTCGAAGGCTTGTGGCAGCAAGCAACAGTAGTAGAAATGCGGCAAGCGAGAGGTCAAAACTGCTGAGTGATATCACATTCACGCGTCACTCTCCTCTGTAAAACCAGTCTTTTCGACTCGATACACTTTTCCAGCCACTCTGAAAAGTTGCTCTATATCATGGCTGACCCAGAGACAGGAAATCTGGAGTGAATCACAGATGGCTGCGAGGATTTCTTCCACAATCATCACCATTTTTATATCAAGAGCGGACGTTGGTTCATCGAGAAGCAGAACACGTGGCCTCTGTATCAAGGTACGAATAAGTGAAAGCCGCTGTCGCTCTCCCGTTGAGAGCCTGCTAATCTGCCAGCCGACAATATCACTTGAGAACCCTAGTTTTTCAATAAGATTTAAAAACTCGGGACGTTGAGAAGTATCTTCAAAATGGGCACCTACGGTATCATGCCACCAGAAGGATTCTGCAGGGATCATAGCAACCATTTTTCGCCACACAGGTGGAGAAAAAGAAGAACAGGGTTCGCCATCAAGAGAACAGTTCCCACCATGAACGATCACATCGGCAATGGCTCTTAACAATTGAGTCTTCCCAATACCCGATGTCCCGGTCAAACCAATACATTCCCCAGGTTTTACGTTTACACTATAGGGACCATTGCCAAGAAATGACATATGGGAAAGAGACAGGCCACTGTTCTCTGCTCTCTCAGGGGAGGGTGATAATAAAGGTGCTTCCTTCATTTTCCTTTGAACTCACTGTTATTGTACCATGATGCTGTTCAATAATATTCTTGGTGATGGCAAGACCTAGCCCTGTCCCCCTGTTTTTATCAGTAAAGAAGGGTTTGAAAATATTAGCAACTTTTTCTTCACTCATACCTATACCATTATCCTGAATTTTCAAAACAACGGAACCATCTGATTTTTGAATGCCGGTACTTACCCGCAGCAACCCGCCGTCCGGCATTGCTTGAATAGCATTCATCAGGATATTTAGCAACGCTCTATAAAAGTGATCAGGATCAATAGTGATCATACCAATTTCAGCAGAAAAATGGGTCTCAAGCTCTATGGTATGTTCCGTCAGCTCAGGTTTAATAAAGAGCAGAGCCTGGTTGAAAGAACTGTTAATATCAACTGGGGCAAGTTTTACCTTTTGAGGCCTTGCAAAATCAAGAAATTCAAGAACAATATTGTTCAAACGGATGGTTTCAGCCACTATAATTTCAGCAAGATTTTCATTGCCCGGCGCCACTCGCTTAATCCTCTTTACTAGAATCTCAGCAGTGGAACGAACAATTCCAAGCGGGCTTTTAATTTCATGTGAGACCGTTGCCACCATCGTTCCCAGATGGGCCAGTCTTTGAGCATGACTCAGCTTTTCTTCCAGGCTCAGACGCTCACGACCTCGTTCTTCCATAATCTTTCCTGCGCGACTTACAATAATCAGCAAAACAAGAAAAAGAATAAACATAACGAGGGATGAAACAAGAATAATTCTTCCTTGAAGACGAACAATAGCTGTATATTCGTCGGAAAGATCCTGGGTGATCTGCATAACGCCCATTATCTGTCCTTCACTGCTGGAATCGTCACGAACCTGGCGAAAAGGAATAAATGTCTTCAGACTGCAATGCGCTCCCTGTGCCCCAGGAAAAAGATTTAAAATACTACCACTTGAAGTTATCTGGGAATTTGATATGCCAACCAATGCCTTTTCATACTCAAGGCCCCCCATATTTTTCTTTCCTATCTGCCGCTCATCCGTTGAATAAGAAATAATATTCACATTTGAATCGTAGATTGTTACCGTTTCCATCTTCATACTGTTAGTGGCATTACGAACTATGCGATCAAGGCGCTGAAACTGTTCCGGATTTGAAAGGGCAATCTTTCCATAACGAACAACAATGGGAAGCACAAAGCCACGAAACACCTGCTGATTAAGATTTTCAGCAAGGAGCAATGAATACGCCTCACTCTGCTGAAGCATCACACTGCGAGCGTGATTGGAGATTATCCAGGAGAGAAAAAGTGTGAAGATAAGAATCACCCCGAGACTGGTAAAGGAAAAGTACTTTACCAGCTGAAAAGGCATCAGACCGGCACGGAGCTGCTCGAGCTGCTCCGGGTCATCAACTGCCATAAATTCAGGATGCTTTTTTTCTTTTTCAGTCACCACACACTCCACAGCGTCTGCAAGTGGCAGTATCACATGCTATGGTTGTTTTCTCCTCAAAACTCTTTTGATATTCATGCCAGAGATAACTCTGCTTAATAGAATGATCAACAGAATTCCAGGGAAAATAATCATCTTCTCCATATTGATAAATTGCAAAAAATTCAGGTTGTAAACCCACTTTCCGCATGGCCTGTTTCCAGGGTTTATTATCAATCACCATGGCAGCCAGAACATCTGCCATACGTCGGTCACCACGGGAAAGAACAGCCTGAAACAGAACATTTTCAGGTTTATCATGATTCATCCGAACGTTTGCCTCCGCCCGTACCCCTTTCTTTAAAAAGTTTATTTTAGCCTTCAGGGATTTAATGACCTCAGCTGCCTTCCCTTCCGTGTGAGGCGTAAGAGCATCTGCTCCAAATGGATGAAATTGAAATGGTGTCCATGGCTTAGGGGCAAAACAGTTTACCGAAAGCGTTATTTCACAGAGTCTCCCCTGAGCTTTACCGATCGGCAACATTCGTTCCCGAACCTTTTTAATAAGATCAAGCATCTCCTGAAGATCATCATAGGTTTCCGTCGGCAATCCTATCATAAGGTAGAGCTTAAGTTTATACAAACCTACCTCTGCAAGACGCTCTGCAGCGACAAGAATATCATCCTCAGTGAGATTTTTATTAATTACCCTACGTAAACGTTCAGATGCTCCATCGGGAGCAATAGCCACACTTTTCAGGCCACTGTTTCCAAGAAGTTTTAGCAGCGGGCCCGAAATACGATCCGCCCGCAGCGAGGAAAAGGAGAGGGAACAACCACTATCAAGCAGATAGGAGGAAAGACTTTCAAGTTCATCCTGAGCAGCCATTTCCATACCAAGCAATCCTATACGCCGAACATCGCCCCCTCTTTCTTCAACTCCCTTAACAACGGCATCAGCGTCCCAGAGTCTTGGCGGCCTGTAGATAAAACCAGCTGCACAAAATCTGCACCCTCTTGAACAACCACGACCAAGCTCAGTCACATACAAATTAGAAAACTCGGCAGAAGGACTAAGAAGTTGTGAATGAGCAGCCGTATCAACAGCTGGAACAATCACTTTGGCAACTCGTTTTGGAATTCTGGCTGCCAGGGGTGTGTTACCCGTTAATCGGCCTGTAAATTCATCATAAACAGGATCATATAAGCTTGGAACATAACTCCCTTCAATCTCCTGCTGAAGAAGAAGAAGGAGCTCGGATCGATTCAGTACAGCAAGCTTATCACACAGGCAAGGAAGGAGGGTTGGGAGTAGAGCTTCTGCTTCACCAAGTAGGAAAAGATCGGTGAAGGGAGCCAGTGGCTCCGGGTTCATAAAGGTTGCAACTCCACCTCCTATAACCAGAGGGTTTTTTGAAGTGATGGGGGTATCGTTGCGATCACTTGAAAAGAGTGGAATTCCACCACCAAGCAGAAGACGTGCAATATTTACATAGTCATGTTCAAAACTGATGGAATAAAAAAGAAGTGGAAACTCTGTCAGTGACCTGCCTGACTCAAATGATCGAAGAGGAAGATGATTGTACTCGGGAAGAAAAAAACGTTCACAGACGATATTGTCATAGTCATTCAGTAATGAATAGACCAGTTGAAAGCCAAGACTTGAGACTCCAACGCCATACTTATTGGGATACATAAGGGCAACGGGGAGTCGCCCTGTCCATTTTTTAAGATAGGTACCGCTTTCCTGCTCAAGAAGGCTGCTGTTCTCAGTACCTTTGTTTTTTTTGCTCCTACCCAAATGAGTTAGCCTCGGTAAAAAGAACGAAAGCCAGAATAAGTGCTCGCTTACATTCCGCCTTCCGAGAAAATCGAAAGATGATTATAACTTAGTAGGTTTTCCGAGAATAGGCATCTTGTCCACAATCGAAGAATTTTCTAAAAATAAGCACAGCCATACATACAATATTGCGAGCATTACTTTCTGACAATTCTGAAGAATATGGGGCAAAAGGGCATTCTCGGCAGCTTCCTAATTGGCCTTTTTCCTTAAATAGGTAGGAGTTTCCATATACTCCTCATTCCAGGGCTTACCCTCACTTTTATTTTGCGAGGAATCATTTGATGAGATCCCATGATTCTCAAACCCATTAAAATTAGATGATGGAAAAATAGAGCCTCCAGGACGCTGATTCGGCTGAGCCTGGGTAGTATTGACTGGACGAGTATCCTCTTCCATATTCCCCTGAGCAGCAGGTACCGGCTTAGAGGGAGTGGTCACTCGGACAAGATCTTTTTTCTTTGGAACTGACTCTCCAACACCCGTGGCAATGACCGTAACATGCAGCTCGTCGCCGAGCGCATCGTCGTACAGAGCACCAATTACAACCTTCGCTTCATCATCAACCTTATCCTGGATAAGGGCCGATGCTTCCATAAATTCAGCCATGGTAAAAGACTCTTCAGAGGCAGAAATATTAATAAGCAATCCACGCGCCCCGTCTATTCCCACGTCTTCAAGAAGTTGGTTATCTATGGCCCGATTAGCAGCCTCGGTGGCCCGATTTTCGCCGACAGCAATGCCGCTTCCCATAATTGCAGGGCCTACCTCACGCATGACCGTGCGGAGATCTGCAAAATCTGCATTCATAAGACCGGGTACATTAATAAGGTCGGTAATTCCTTTTACAGCCTGAAGCAGAACCTTATCGGCCATGCTCAGCATATCCGAGAGTTTAGAATTCTTCTGCATCAAGGAGAGCAGGCGGTCATTTGGAACAGTGATAATGGTATCCGCGTACTTACGCAGTGCTTCCCATCCCTGTTCCGCATTACGCATACGAAACTTTCCTTCAAAGTGAAAAGGCTTAGTAACAACGGCAACGGTCAATGCACCCATTTCTTTGGCAGCTTTAGCTACAACGGGTGCTGCTCCGGTACCAGTTCCGCCACCAAGTCCTGCAGCAACGAAAACCATATCAGCCCCTTTAAGGCTATCGGTTATTTCATCAATGGATTCAATCGCTGACTGTTCTCCAGTTTCAGGATCAGCTCCGGCGCCGAGTCCTTTGGTGATTCCGGGACCAATTTGCAGACACACATCGGCGCGAGATTGATCTAGTGCCTGTTTGTCCGTATTGGCAGTGATGAATTCAACACCCTGCAGGCGATGTTCAACCATTGTATTGATGGCATTTCCGCCTCCACCACCAACACCAATGACCTTAACTACCGCAACACCTTCTGATTCAGCCATTCTAAACGGCATATTCTCTCCCATGTCCACGAAAACTGCAGCACCTTGCCACTACATTTCCATAAAATTTAAACAAATAAATCATAGCATTTACAGCCTGTCACTGAAACAAGTTTTTTCAAAATTTCAAAAAAACCTACATAATTTTTCTTAACCAATCCTTCATCCTGCCAACCATCGATGTCTCACTGTAGCGGTTATCAACCTGATGCTGCCTTCCATACATAACCAGACCCACCCCGGTGGTACAGCGTGGAGTATTTACCTCTGCCACCTTTCCACCTATTTGTGCCGGGTATCCAATCCGTACTGGCAGATCAAAAATCTGTTCTGCAAGATCAGCAAGATTTGCAAGCATCGCTGTACCACCTGTAATAACAATGCCACCGTGAATCCTGTTTTTTAAGCCACAGTTAATCAGATTCTGATTCACCATTTCAAGAATTTCAACCATTCTTGCCTGAACAATATCCACAAGTACTTGCTGTGTTACCTTGCGTGGTTCACGATCACCAACCGTAGGTACATCCACCACATGATTTGGCTTTACAACCGATGAAATCGCACAGCCAAAATCCTCTTTTAATCGTTCCGCGTCCTGTAAAGGCGTACGCAATCCAACAGACAGATCGTTGGTTAGGTTATGGCCGCCAAGCCCAATCTCACAGGTATGGCGAATGGTTCCATCACAAAACACAGCAAGGTCCGTGGTGCCTCCTCCGATATCGAGCAGGGCAACTCCAAGCTCCATTTCATCGGCACTCAGTGTTGCATGGGCCGAAGCAATCGATTCGAGCACCATATCAGCAACCTCAAGTCCCGCTTTATCACAACAGGTATATAGGTTATGGACGGCAGCCATATCTGCTGTAACAATGTGCACATTGGTGACAAGTCGAACCCCTGTCATACCGAGCGGATTTTGGATACCGGTATGATCATCCACCATATATTCCTGGGGCAGAACATGAATAATCTGCTGATTCTCTGATATCTTCACTGTTCTCGCGGCTACAACCACATCTTCAACGTCATTCTCTCGTATCTCACGACCATTTATCGCAAGAATACCAGGGCTGTTAAAGCCCTTAATATGATTCCCAGCAATCCCGACATAGACACTATGAAGATCGCACCCTGCAGAATCTTCGGCCTGTTTGACTGCCTGCCTAATTGACTTGACCGTTGACTCGATATTAACAACAACTCCTTTTTTCAAACCTACCGAGGGAGCCGTTCCGATTCCGACAATATCAATACCATCCTCAAAAACTTCACCTACGACACAACATATTTTAGTGGTTCCAATATCAAGCCCGACAACAAGATCACCCAATTCCCGTTCTTCTTCCTGAGGATCAAATCTGATCTCCTCTAACTTCTTTTCTTCTCTCTCGTCCATTATTTTCTACCCTGAATGATTTCGTGCCACTAAAACCTTATCTTTCTGATAATCCATACGAATAAATGCAACATTTCCAATTAAACTTTTTCCTTTTTTCTTTCGGTACAGCACTTTTAAAACCCTATGCAGCTGAGAAAATTTTCTCCTTATTTCTCCTTTTCCAAAATAGATGGGAAAAGGATGCTGAACCAAATAGAGAATCAATTCACCTTCACTGGTAAAATGAATCTCTGAAATATTCTGTGCCGGTAAGCTTGGATTATTTTGTCCTGCTAAGCGTAAAAATGTTGCTGCGGCACCAAGCAGTTCGTTCCTTTCATGCTCTGTATCAAAGACATCAACCCCGGTTATCACGGGAAAATCTAAATCCTGCCCTGTACCCACCGCCGCAAAAGGAAGACCATTGCGATCAAGATACTGAAACCCCTCTGTATCCGCTTGAGCAAGCAAGGCTTGGGGCCGATATTCATTAATTGTCACCAACAGTCCATCGGGCCATATCCGCCTGATATTTGCCCGCTCAATCCAGGGGTGCGCCTCAAGATTCTTTTTCATACCGGCTGGATGAATGGTCAGCATGTTCATCTCATAGGTTATCCCAGCGTACTTTCTTAATAATTTTGGGTTAGTAACCACACAGCCACTAATTTCAATCTCATGAATACGAAAATAAAGCAAATCTCCAAAGAGAGCCTGTAATGAGCCAGTGATCAAAAAAAATCCGCCGACACAGAGAACCGCAGTTAGCAGTAGCAGCTTTACCGGATTCCGACGTCCCCCTGTTTCCAGATCGGATAAACTTCCTCTTTTTTTCTGGTCGCGTTCTTCCTTTTTCGAATGCCACTTTTCCAGAAAACTTTTCTTGCTACTCCCGGTATTGAGATGCTTTGCTTTATAACCCTTGGTATTTATCTTTCTAGAGAGTGCAGAAATCCCAGGTTCTGATTTTTCCTTTTTCCCGAAAAGGATGCTGAGTTTTGTTAATACTGATTGTTTTCTCATTTGCTCAACATATAGCTATAAAAAATGCACTTCTGGAAAAAGTTGAATACCACTATCCTCTCTTACTTTTTTTGTCACAATATCCATCAGATGACAAACATCTTCCGCAGTTGCACTCCCTGTATTTACAAGAAAATTTCCATGCACCGGGGAGACCATAGCACCTCCGTAAGATCTCCCCTTTAATCCTGATACATCAATAAGCCGTCCTGCAGAATCGCCATTGGGATTTTTAAAAAAAGAGCCCGCATTCTTCTCTACTTTAGGTTGTTTTTCCTTACGCATTTGAAGATTTTCACGACAGCGATTTCGTATTTTTTCCTTCTCCTGACGCTTAAGAGAGAGCTCAACGAAAAGAACCATTCGTTTGCTCTCGTAATCACCTTGGTTCACCCAGTTTCTATAGCTAAATTCCAATTTATCCCGGCTCAGTTTTTCATTCCCTTCCGCTTGGGATATCACCTCAACAGCGCCAATAAGCCCGCCTATCTCTTCTCCCTGCGCACCAGCATTCATAACCACTGCCCCGCCCAACGAGCCGGGAATCCCCGTGGCAAACTCCAGTCCCGAATACCCTCGATCTGTGCACCAGTTCAACAGCTTGGCCAGACTGCAGCCGGCACCTGCCCGAACCTGAACACTCTCTGCATCCGGCCCAGTCAAATCTTCAATTTCGGAAAGCCCTTTCCCAAGTAACAGCACAACACCTGTAAAACCTGCGTCGGCAACCAGAAGGTTGCTTCCCCTGCCAATCAGGTGCCAGCAGATATCAGTTCTCTTAAAAAAGTCTAACAGCTCTCCTAGCTTTTTAGAAGTTTCGACAACGACAAGAGCATCTGCAGGACCACCAATCCCAAAAGAAGTATAGGGAGCCAGCGGACAATCCCACTGTACCCCGTTACCAGCTACAGCAAGGAGTTCCTTTTGCAGACTCTTCGACATTGCCATCCCTATTCTTTTTCCTTCAACAGCTTTACCAAAGCTTCACCCGCAAGAACAATATTTCCTGCACCAAGTGTCAATACAAGATCCCCTTCCTGAAGTTCCGGTAACAGGGCTTCAGCAAGCCCCTCGACGTGAGAGGCAAACCTGGTCTTACGCTGACCATGTTTCTTCACTTCATCGAGCAGGATCTCACCTGAAATTTTCCCATCAGGAACTTCGCTTGCCGCATAAATCTCCGTCATCACAAGATAGTCAGCCCGATGAAAGCAGGTTCTGAACTGTTCAAGCAAGGCGAGCGTTCTGCTATATCTGTGAGGCTGGAAAAGAACCACAAGCCTCTTTTCTGGCCAGCTCTCCTTGATAGCCGACAGTGTTGCTCTAATCTCAGTTGGATGGTGGCCATAGTCATCAATAACGGTTATTCCACCCTCCTTGCCTTTTAATTGCATGCGCCGTTGGACACCTTGAAAACCTGCAAGGGCCGAACTTATGGTTGCAAAAGGTATCTCAAGTTCAAGACCAACACAAATGGCTGCCAATGCGTTATACACATTATGTTTTCCTGCAAGTGAGAGATCAATATTTCCAAGCAGGGCCCCTTTAAAATGTACAGCAAACTTCGAGCGGCCATTCCCAGGTTCTATCTGATCAGCCATTAAATCCGCCTGAGCGGTCAGACCGTAAGTTATTTTACGCTTTTTAATTCTGGGGAGGATATCTGCAATATTTTCATCGTCAAGACAGAGGATAACCGCACCATAAAAGGGAATTCGATCTATAAATTCGAGAAAGGTTGCCTTAATATGATCAATATCGTCATAGTGATCCATATGCTCCAGATCAATATTGGTAACGACCTCAAGCACTGGAGACAGTTTCAGAAACGAGCCATCACTTTCATCTGCCTCTGCCACCAAAAATTCCCCTTCTCCCAGTTTGGCATTTCCCCCAAGGCTATCCACCTTTCCACCCACAACAATTGTAGGATCAAGTTTTGCCTCATGCATCATCCAGCTTACCATGGAAGTCGTGGATGTTTTGCCATGACTCCCCGCAATAGCAATTCCAAACTTCTTAAGCCTCATCAGTTCAGCGAGCATTTCAGCGCGTTGAATCACAGGAATTTCTGCAGCAAGTGCCGTCACGACCTCCGGATTATCTCGCTTAATTGCAGATGAAGTCACCACCACATCTGCCCCATTCACCCAGCGCCCGTCATGGCCCCTATGGATTATTCCACCAAGGGATTCAAGATTTCTTGTGGTAACGGAATCATTCAGATCAGAACCGGAAACCTCATATCCGAGATTGAGAAGCAGCTCTGCTATTCCGCTCATCCCGATACCGCCAATACCCACAAAATGTATTTTTTTCGTTTTATTATACATATGATAAAAGAGTTCAGATTTTCCGTGTATGGTTTAACAGAGTTAGACACTCATCAACGATGTGCTCCGCTGCTTTTGGAAATGCCCGATTTTGCATAGCATTACTCATTCCATCCAATTCTGTTTGATTTTCAAATAACTTGATCAGGTTTTCTGCAAGGATCTCAGCTGTGAGATCTTTCTCAACAAATAACAGAGCCCCTCCACCCTCCACATAATACTCAGCGTTCTTTTCCTGGTGATTATCCGCAGCGTAGGGATAGGGAATCAACAGGGCCGGTTTTCCCAAAACTGCAAGCTCAGCCAAGGTGGTCGCCCCGGCACGTGATACCAGCAAATCGGCTTCTTTATAAATGGCTGCCATATCGTTAAAAAATGGGGCAACGGTGGCGTTAATATTGTGCCTGTTATAAATGACCTCAATTCCTTCAACATCTGCAGGCCCTGTCTGATGAATAACCTTAATATTCTGTAGCCCTGGCAAACCAAGAGCGAAGGCTGAGCTCACAAGTTCATTGATTCTGTGAGCCCCAAGACTTCCACCTAAAACCAGGAGAACAGGAGGTTTATCTTTTGAAGCATCTGGCTTTTCAGACAACTCCAAAATTGCACTGCGAACAGGATTACCGGTAAGCACTGTCTTCTCATTGGAAAAGGATTTTTCACTTCCCGGTAAAGAGAGACATATTCTATTTACTATCGCCCCAAGCTTTCTATTGGCAAGACCTGGGATTGAATTCTGTTCATGAATAAGAGTTGGCTTGCCAAGCATCCTCGCGGCCGCCACCACCGGACCTGTTACATATCCACCAACCCCCACCACAAGATCGGGTTTAAAGCGAATAATATGATACATCGCCTCAAGACAGGAAATTGGCAGCACCAGTAGTCCCTGCAAAAGCGAAAACAAATCCTTCCCCTTTAACCCCTTGGAATGGATGGAACAGGTGGCATACCCATACTGTTCAAGGCTCGTCTTATCCATCTTCCTTTTGGTTCCAACAAAGAGAATCTCACTTCCGGGCAGACGCTTACACATCGCCTCTGCCGTCGCTATGGCAGGAAACAGGTGCCCTCCTGTTCCTCCTCCTGTAAGCATCAATCGTACCGTATCTGCCATTAGTGACTCCTCTCTTCCACATCCGAAAGCCCATGCACCGCCTGCATGTAGACCTCACCACGGTGCCCATAGTTATCAAACATGTCAAAACTTGAACAGGCAGGTGCCAATAAAACCGTATCTCCTGATACTGCACTTGCAGCTGCCAATGAAACTGCCTCTTCCATGGAACCTGCCCGTATAATTTTCACTGCAGCATCCATGGCTGTTGCAATCGAATCAGCAGCCTCACCGATTAAAATGAGCTCTTTCACTCTTTGGGCGATCACCTCTTTTAAAACCAGATACTCCTCTCCCTTATCCCTACCTCCTGCAATAAGCAGGATATTTCCGGAAAACGAGTTCAGTGCACTTAAGACGGCCCCTGTATTGGTGGCCTTGGAGTCATTATAGTAGGCAACACCAAATCTGTTTTTCACATGCTGGAGACGATGCTTTGCCAGAGAAAAACTGTTCAAGCCTCTTTCAATATCCTTTTTTTGACAATCAAGAAGTGTAACGGCAAGTATTGCTGCTGCGCTGTTTAACGCTCCCGTATACGAATCAAGTACCGTTCCCTCAAGGCCGTAATCTTCACACCTCTCTTTGAGCGAAACATTGATCCCCATATCAGTTATGGTTGCAGCGCATTTACTTTCCTCATCTCCAAAACAATAGGATTCCTGTCCGTTCAGCAGTTCACCTACAAACTGGCACATCGGATCATTACTACAGATAATCGCCTTATCCTGTGCCTTTTGATGGCTGAACATCTTCATTTTTGCCGCTGCATATTTCACCATGGTTCCATGACGATCAAGATGATCTGGAGTAATATTCAGCAATAATCCAATATGTGGACAAAACATTCCTGCCGCTTCAAGCTGAAAACTGGACAATTCAAGCACCAGAACATCCGCCTGGTCATCACTCAGCAAATAGTTCAAAAGAGGAGTGCCAATATTGCCACCAACAAAGACTTTTTTATCCGATGCACGAAGTAATTCACCAATCAGCGCGGTTACGGTTGTTTTTCCATTGGTGCCCGTTACTGCAATCACAGTTTCTTTGATATAGGGTGCAGCAAGAGCTAATTCACCGAAAATTGGAATCTGTTTTTGACGCAACGTTTCAAGGATCGGCAAATCCATTGGTATTCCTGGACTGATTGCAATAAAGTCCCCTTTTGCCATAAATTCGCTGCTATGCTCTCCTCCCTCGTAGAAAATATCATGCTTTCGCAGATACTCTTGATCCTCCAGAGGCAGATCCTGAAACTTTCGTTTATCTGTAACAGATACAACAATATTCTTACTGAGCAGAAATTCCAGCATCGCCTTGCCGGAGATCCCCATTCCCATGACAACAGCCCGCTCAGCAGTTTGTATTGTATCGTTTGAATTCATTATCATATTTTGTAATTATTGAGCATGCTCTCAAAACTAAGTTAAACTCTGACCTGTAACCGTTTAGCAGGTAAACGCAGACTCCGTACTTCAAATTCGTTCATTCAGGGCTTTGAAGCATACTAGTGCTATTCGAGAAGGCCCGAATAGATGTAGTTGGAGTGTTGCTGAATAGTTACCGTATTTTTAAGGTTGCTATAGCAAAAAGACCAAGAATAACTGAAACGATCCAGAATCTGATCACCACTTTTGGCTCATGCCATCCTTTTTTCTCAAAATGATGATGAAAAGGCGCCATCAGAAATACCCGTTTTCCATGGCTGAGCTTAAAATATCCGACCTGAATAATAACGGACAGGGCCTCCATAACAAAAATTCCACCAACAATTGCCAGCAGGATTTCCTGTTTAATAATTATTGCAACCCCGCCAAGTGCTCCACCAAGTGCAAGGGAACCGACATCCCCCATAAAAATCTGGGCTGGATAAGCATTAAACCAGAGGAATCCAAGGCAAGCCCCGACCATGGCCCCGCAAAACACGGCTAGTTCACCTGCTCCCTGCACATAAGGGATCTGCAGGTAATCTGCCAGCACTGCATGCCCTGCTAGGTATGAAAAAACAAGATACACCGAAGCGGAAATCACTGTAGGACCAGCTGCCAGACCATCAAGCCCATCGGTGAGATTCACAGCATTTGAAGACCCAACGATTACAAGAACGGCAAAGACCACATAAAACCAAGAGAGATCCGGTTGTACATTTTTAAAGAATGGAACACTTAACAGTCCGTCGTATCCGGGGTATAGCAGGACAAACAACCCAACCACCGACGCACCAAATATCTGCAGTAACAGTTTTCCTTTAGCACTCAATCCGGCACTCGTCATTTTCTTTATCTTCTGATAGTCGTCGATACTGCCAATAGCACCAAAGAAGAGAATCACAAAGAGTAACAGCCATACAAGTGGATTATTAAGTCTCGCCCACAACAGAGTGGAGATCGTGATGGCCGAAAGTATCAACACGCCCCCCATGGTGGGTACGCCCTGTTTGGCAAGATGTGTTTCCGGCCCATCTTCACGTACCACTTGGCCGATCTGATACTGCTTTAACTTTCTGATAAACCAGGGACCAAGAATAAGCATAATAAGAAAGGCCGTAACAGCGCTCCCAATGGAACGTACAGTAATATAACGGAAGACATTAAATACCCCAACACTGTTATGGAGCGGGTAAAGCAGATGATAGAGCATTTATTGTTCTCCGTTCAGTCGTTCTACAAGTTTGTCAAGCTGCATGCCACGTGATCCTTTTACAAGAATATACGTTCCAGGTCTGATGACTCCTGTGTTGCCGAGTTTTTTCAGCCAGGAGAGACACTCATCTTTGGTTTTACAGATATGTACCTTATTTGTATCCATGCCCTTTGCTATGGCGCCAGCCTGTGTGGACTCTGCGTAGTCACCAATCAGCCCAAGAAAATCAACTCCTGCAAGAGCAATTGTTTCACCAGTTCTATGATGCAGAGCGGCGCTTTCAGGACCTAGTTCTAGCATATCTCCTAGCACTGCAATATGCGTCTCCTGACCAAGCCCGCACAGCGTTTCAATCCCAGCCTTCATAGACTCCGGGTTTGCATTATAGGTATCATTTATAATACGGCTTCCCAGCGGACCATTCACTATTTGCATCCGTCTGTCCGTTGGAATAAAATTTGAAAGCCCATCTGCTATTTGCTGAATATCAATCCCTGCCGTAACGGAAATTGCCGCAGCAGCCAGTCCATTGGAAACATTATGACTGCCTGCAACCTGAAGATGTACTTTTTGCTTCTCTGCACCAATATGGAGCATAAAGGAGATATCCTCCTTTTTTCCCGTTTCAGTTTGTGTTGCGTATATATCAAACGACTTCCTGTTGTCTCCAACACATCCAAAAACAATTTTTCGTTGCTCACAATTCGTAGCTGCATCAACCACTCGTGGGTCATCCCCGTTAACTACAAGCACAGTTTCTTTGCCGCAATGTTGAAAAAGCTCAGCCTTAGCTCTCGCCACTCCCTCAATATCACCTAGGCCCTGGAGATGTGCACCATGCACATTTAGGATACAGGCAGTATCTGGATTTGCGATATCGGTCAGTCTTGCTATCTCGCCTGGAGCATTCATTCCCATTTCAAGAATTACAGCCCTGTGTTTAGGCAAAATCGGTAGTAGTGACAGAGGCAACCCTATCAGATTATTAAAATTGCCTTCGGTCTTTAAAACACGCGCCGAGGGTGCATCGGACTGCTCTGGCCACCGTTGTTTAAAAATTGCAGAGCACATCTCTTTCACGGTTGTTTTGCCGCTGCTCCCGGTAATACCTGCCACCATTGGAGCAAAAAGTGATTTCATACTTTGACGCCTGTAATGTGCCAGATCGCCAAGGGCACGTTCAGCGTCAGCAACTAGTATAACGGGTACAGATACAGCAGATTCAGGTTTTCTCTCAAGTATCAGACAACCTGCTCCAGCCTCGACTACCTGCTCCACGTAGTCATGCGCGTCAAAACGTTCTCCCGTAAGGGCAACAAAGATATCACCAGCTTTGATTGTCCTCGAATCTGTCTGAACACCTCCCAGGGGAGTTGCAGTATTGTACTGACCAATACATTCACCGGCCGTAGCCTGGATTAATGACTCAATCTTCCAGCCATACAGTGCTTGCAATGCTTCTAGGGTATCATCAAAAAACTTCTTGCCGTCACGAGTTATCTGGTAATCTTCATGCCCTTTTCCAGCAATAAGCACAATATCATCACTACCAGCCGAAGAAATAGCAGCCAAAATGGCCCGATGTCGATCTGGAATAATCACAAATCCACGCTCATCGCTTTTTCTTTGCTGCAGCCACGAAGGCTCACAGGGAGGCATTTCAATTCCAGGCACGATATCAGCAAGGATTTTTGTTGAGTCTTCACTGCGCGGATTATCGTCGGTCAGGATAAACACATCAGCATACTTCTCTGCAACCGCCCCCATTAGAGGCCGTTTTCCCGTATCTCTATCCCCGCCACAGCCAAAGACACAATAAAGGGTACCGTGTGGAAGTCCCTTTACCGTTTTTAAAACCTGTTCCAGAGCATCGGGAGTGTGGGCATAATCAACAAAGACAGCGGGACAAAAGGCTCGTTCACTCTTGTTTACCTGTATCTGCTGCATACGGCCTGGAGCTCCAGCTGCACTGCTCAGTGCAGCCTCAATGGTCTTCACTGCAATACCTGAGGCCATGGCCATACCACATGCTGTTTGTAGATTGGCAACATTAAACTCCCCCACAAGAGGCGACTTAATGGAACAGGAGCCATCTTGCGTCTGTAGCAGCAACTCTGTTTTTCGCAGACTACTCTTCACGGACAGAGGAAATATATCGTAATGATCTTCTTGCCCGCAATTAAGAAGTGATACGCCACTCTTCTCCAGGCTATCCTGTAATTTTCTACTCCAGCTGTTCTCTTCTGCTGAATGACACACAACAGCCCTGCCGCCTTGCCTCAAATGTTTGCTGAAGAGAAGTGATTTCGCTGTGAAATAGTTCTCCATATCCAAATGATAATCAAGATGATCGCGACTCAAATTTGTAAAGCCTGCCACATCAAAAAGAAGATTCCCAATTCGTTGTTGATCGAGGCCATGGGAAGAGACCTCCATAACCACAGAGTCCACGCCGCTATCTGCCATTTCACGCAATATGGACTGAAGGAGCAGAGGTTCCGGAGTGGTAAAGGAGGAGGGGATCTGAATCAATTCATCATGGGAGCTATAATAGCGGTAATTGATGGTACCGAGTATTCCCGGCTGTTTGCCAGCTGCATGTAAAATGGATTCAAGCAGATAACTGACACTGGTCTTCCCGTTGGTTCCGGTTATACCAAACATGTCCATACCGCGTGCGGGATAACCAAATATTTCCTCGGCAAGTTGACAATACATCTCCCGGGTACTGGTGGTTTCAAAGACACAAATAGTGCGGTTTTGAAATTGTGAGCTATCTATTCTCCCCTTTTCAACCACTATGGCAGCACAATCTGAGGCAATGGCCTGCTCGATATAATCATGCCCGTCCACTCCACTGCCAGCCATGGCAATAAAAAGGCCTCCTGATTTTACTGCACGGGAATCAACAGTGATTTGATTTATATGACAAGATAAGATCTTACCGGAAAGCAAGGAGAGACCGAGCTGCTCAGCAAGCCCGGCAAACTGAAAAGTATCTGAGGAACACACAACAGTGCCGGGAACCGTACAAACCCAGTTTTCGCCCTTATGGCCCTGTTGTTTCTGAGACATTTTGTGTCCTGTTCTTTCGGTATGGGTACTTATAGAATCGTTTTCTTAGTGAGATAACGACTCTTCAACCTGCAGATCTGGTATCTGCATTATATCTTTTGGGATGGCATCCTTTTTCAAGGTCAACAAACAGGAACTGCCCTTTTCCAGCTTGACGCCCGCCTTTGGACTGTGGGAGACAACACGACCGCTCCCTCTCACCGCTACATCCATCTCAGCACTCTGCAACAGACGCAAACTCTTTCGCAGACTCAAGCCCTTTAAATCCGGCATCACCTGGACGACTTCCTTTGGTGTTCCCGATGGATACTGAGCCTTTCCAGCTTCGTCTTCCATTCCCGTCTTAAAGTTATGTTCTTCTCCCTCCGCCACCTCAACAATATCCGCAATGTTTCGATGAATCTGCTGCAGGGCAAACATGGATGGAAGTATGGCATCTACCCCATCGAACAGAGACCTTGAGGCAGCAGCTCTGTCCACTGCCACCTGCAGTTTCTCGTCTCTTGCCACAAGAAGAAGGATCATCTCCGGTTTTTCTGCCGGAATAACAACACATCCCATACGATCCCGAACGTAGCTTCCCCCTGAATCATTCATGACCAGTGAAACAGTCTCCCCGGAAAGCGTCCTTGCTCCAAGAACCCCACGCTCTCCCTGAGTAGCAAGTAATCGCCGCAATTCAGTGGAAACAAGTGAGGGGAATACGGTTTTGCCCATTAATTCCCCATGAAAAATATCATATGAATATTCCCTCTTATCAGAACGTTCTATTATTCTATCAAGAATATGGGGTTGTATCTTTTTACCGCCATTCAGAAGATGGCTTAACCCAAGCAAAACCTTCAGGGGAGTTGCTGTTTTGGGAACGGCGCCAAAATAAAGAGAAGGAGCAGTATCCTCAAACTGTGGCAAAGTCGTTGCCTTTTTTTTCCCACTCGAAAAATCCACATGAACATCTGTCGTTAACTGCAAGCGCTCCATCAGCCGAATCTGACTGGAAAAATCAACCTTAGCAGCCACAAGGCTCCACGGGTAAACCTGCTTACTCTGTTCCCAGCCAGTCTGAAGAAATGACGCCTCCTGAAAAAATTTCCGTATCTCTTCGGGAATCACCATGGGGGTGAGAAAAAGACTTTCAAGTAATTCCCGATCGTGCTGCCACACACTATTCGGATTAAAAGAGGGATAGCCTGCACCAGCTATAATATTACCGGTTTTCACATCAAGCAGCAGGGATGTAAGACGGCCATCGCCCATCTTCTCGCCAAGAGCTTTCACATACCTTTCGAGAATGGCCTGGATTTTCATATCCAGCGTTAAAACTAGATCATGCCCATTGGTACTGGTCTGAGCAAGCCCCTTCAGGTCGATGGCCGGTATATCTTCCTGTCGAACACGATCCTGATTTAAAAGCCGGTTATAGTAGTGCTCGGCACCAGTAAGCCCTAGATCATTCTCAGAAAACCCTATTAAAAGTGATGCATATTCCTGCTGCGGATAAGTTCTGGCCACCTCTCGGTGCAGATAGATCCCAGGAAGTGTTAAGTTGGTAACCGCTTCCTCTTCTTCCTGATCGATTTCATGACGCAGCCACACAAGCTGGGAATCCCGTTCCATACTGACGATCAATTCAGATTCCGGTAAAGCAAGGGTGGACGAAAGAAGCCTTGCCGTTTCCGGAATATTTTTGACCTCCCGGGGACGAACATAGAGAGACACTCGCTCCAGTGTTTGGGCTAGTTCTTTAAAATTCCTATCATAAATTGTTCCCCGATCACTGTTTGCGGATGATCGTTCTGCAGGAAATGTCTCCTTCCAGATATCGACCAGGTTTGTCAGCTGTTGCCTGTAAACCAGAGTTGCTGCAGCAGAAGCCAAAAGCATAATACTAATCAGAACAATCCAAACCCGCCCTTTTCTGCTACTCCCTGTCTTAAGACGAGATCTCCTGGCCATCAATTATCTGCAAACTCTTTATCAAAATTTTCTGAATTTTGTATTTTTCCGACTAAAACTTCATAAAATCCGTCATTCCCGAGTGTACTTATCTGGAATGACGTGCTTTTTGAAATATTATCCCTTAACAACAACACGCTGAACAGTTACAATTTTCTAACACTGGTGAGCATTCAGCAAGGCATTAAAACTTTCGATACTGCCCCGAAGCAGGGATATGGATAGCCAACTGATTACCAGCAGTCACCTCAACCGCTTTAGGAGAAAACAACTGAGCTTTTTTGGCCCGAAGCAGAACATTGGTACTCACCAGTTCAGCATGACTCATCTCCAGGGCATCAATTTCTGCAGCTACCCGAGTGGCGGTACCGCTTAATAAAGAGGATCCAATAAACAGAAACAGGAATGATACAAGTAATACCTTGGTCACCGAAAGCCAGAGCTGTTTACCACCGGGAAGAGACAGTGCCTCACGACGTCTACGAGCCGTATGGCGTCTGAAAGCATTTCTTCGTGGAATCATTGTATGGGCTGAAGGATTAATTATCATGGTCTCACCTCTTTTCTTAAACTCTTTCAGCAACTCGTAACCGAGCGCTCCGTGATCTTCTGTTCTGTTCTCGTTCTTCAGGACTTGCCATAATGGGCTTCTTTGTAAGAACTTTTAAAGCCTTATTTTCCCGAAATTTTCGTTTTACCATTCTGTCTTCCAGGGAATGGAAAGATATGACGCAAAAGCGTGCTCCGGGTTTCAGATACTGCACGCCCTCTTCCAAAATCCCGGCCAAATTCTCAAGCTCAGTGTTGACTGCTATACGAAGGGCCTGAAAAACAAGCGTTGCGACATGAATCCTTTTGGGATGGAATCGTCTTGGTACGGCCTTTACAACGAGATTTGCAAACTGCTTTGAGCTGACAATTGGCGACACCAAACGCTCCTTCACGACAAAGGATGCAATGCGTCTGGCCTGCTTTTCCTCTCCATAGTAGAAAAAGATATCAGCAAGCTCTCCTTCTGAGCAATCGGCCAGAATGGATGCAGCGGTCACTTCTCGCCTGGTATCCATCCGCATATCAAGTGGTTCATCCCGCTGGAAACTAAACCCTCTCTCCCCCATATCAAGCTGCAGGGACGAGAGACCGATATCAATTAAAATGCCATCAACCTGTGTGATGCCAAGCTCTATGAGTCCTTTACCGATTTCAGAAAAATTCTTTCTTACGATGCTTACGCGATCAGCAAAAGGCTTTAAGCGTTCCCTGCTTTTTTCTATGGCAGCGGCGTCCCAGTCAAAGGCGATAACACGCCCGTCCGGTGCACTCTTTTTTAAGATCGCTTCACTATGTCCGCCAAGCCCCAGGGTTCCATCGACGTATATTCCGCTGCTCTCCGGGTTAAGAAATTCCAGAGTTTCAATTGGCAGAACAGAACAATGAATATCCGCTGCATTCTTCTGTTCACCCATCAGAGAATCCCAAGTTTGGAGAGACCTTCGCCAAAACTATCAAAGTTTTCACGAGTTTGCTTAAGCTCATTCTCCCAAGCATCCTTGTCCCAAATTTCAACCCAGTCACGCATACCTGTAAGAATGACATCCTTCTTGATATTGATTTCACCACGAAGAGGCGCTGATAAAAGAACACGTCCTTGCTTATCAAGAGTGCATGCCGTGACACCAGAAAATACAAGGCGGATAAAGTTTGTTAAGCCGGGCTGCTCTTTCCCCTGATCAAGAAGTTTGTCTTCAATCACTTCCCATTCGGAAATTGGGTACGCACGCAGATGGTTATTCCAGGGAGCAATCATCAAAATCCCGGAGCCATACTGAGCAAGAACATCACGAAAGCGACTTGGAAAATTCAGTCGCCCCTTGGTGTCCAGACTATGCTCAGACTTGCTGCGAAATCTGCTTTTTATGGTCTTCCCTGTCCCCATCCGTCTCCACCTGTTCCCATTTCACCCCACTTCACACCACTAGTTAACGTTTTATATCAGACCCCCCCTATTGTCAAGAATTTTTAAGCATTTTAACTAGGAACTATGAGTAGTTAGTGAAACGCAGCACACACACCCCATACAGCGCAACGCCTTCACGCCCCCACCATATAAGGTAGAAAAATGACTTTCCAGGACGCTCCAGAAAAAGGAGCTAAACACTGCAAATACCGGGAAGAGACCGATAATACTAAATGATTACAAAATCCAAATTTATGCAGTTTTTTTTAAAATTAATCAAGTGGAGCAAAGTGGAGGCGGAAGACTAGCCGAGGTACTGAGCGGAGAAAAAACGATTGTTCTGTCGTAAAGTGCCAATTCTTTGTCGCACTATGCCAAGCAGCAATCAAGAACAATGCTATATTTACGAAGAAGATAAAACAGTACAGAGGAGCTGGTTTTGAAATTTAAAACAATAAACACCAAGACAATCACCAGGGACAGCGAACAAGTCGAGACCGTGCCCTTCACTCTTGTGAACGAGGTGCTTGACTCTCTTTTTGAGGGACAAACGGAAAAGCTTCTGATCCGGAAAAAATCCTGCGCTTTTCGGTATACCCCCGATACAGATCTAGACACGGCAACAGGCCTAACCACAACGGTCCAATGTGACAACATCACAAAAACAAATGAAGAAATCGAAATAAATCTGTCCGGAACCATTGTTAATCAGCAGGGCAAACAGGACACATGTTCCCTTTACTTCTTTCTGTGGTGGGATAGCACTGCAATATCGTTAGGAAAGAACTTTAATTGTAACAATGCCATAAACGGTCCCCCTATCCAGGTCAATACCATGACCTGCGGGGAAGCATTATCGGATTCACTTTTTGAACTTGACCTTTTGCAACGATCGGAAAGCGGGGAGCCACAAGTCCTGGGCCAGGGGCGTGGTTATATGGTTTTTGGGCATCAAACGTAAGTAAACGCCCCCCCTCAGCCACCCATTCAACAAACAGGCGGAACCGATAACAAGCAACACACCGAACATTTCAAAAGAGCAAATGATTGATATTGAAAGTGATATTGGTGAATCCTATGACACCATGGATTCACTTTCCTGTGAGTACGATTATGAAGAAATGGGGAATCAAAAATATGAGGAAGAGGAATCATACGGACAAATTGTCCTGACGTTGCACCAATTCGTGATCACGGCATTATTAGGTAAATTCAACCTTTGGCATCTCCCGCTGGGTTGCAAGTTCAAGTGACAGGTACTCCTGTTTTACAAAGCCGAATTGCCTAGCAATCAGGGACGCGGGAAACGACTCGACAAGAGTATTGAAACGTCCGATATAGCTATTGTAACGAGTCCTTGCCTCTTGAATTTCCTGCTCAATCTCATCAAGACTTTTCTGAAGATCAAGAAAATTTTCACTGGCCTTCAAGTCGGGATAGGCCTCTGCAATGGCAAGCAATCCACCGAGTGACTTGGTGATCCTGCTTTCCTGTTCCATCCGTGGAGAATCCGTCTCACCACGAAGCTGGCTTATCTTTTCTTCAAAGATTTTATTTTCGTGGGCACTGTACCCTTCAATAACTCGCACCAAGTTTGGAATCAGATTGGCACGACGTTTTAAAGTGACATCGATACTGCTCCAGGATTCTTCAATTCTGTTTCTATATTTGACAAATTTATTATAGGTGCCGACCATAATTGCAGTCGCAACAAAACCGACAAAGAAGATGGGGATCAGAAACTGTGGTGGCATTGTATTCCTTTAATGTAACTAGGCTGAAGGGGGGAAGGTGAAAGGAAAAGAAAGTTACAGATCCAGTAGCTCCCGCAGATTAGATTCACTGGAAAAGCTGTGATCATCATCCGGGTACACACCACTGCGCACTTCAGCATTATACTCCGTTACCGCCTCCTTAATGACGGGTGCAAGCGTGCAGTAGGATTTTACAAAACTTGGAATAAATTTATCAAACATTCCAAGAAGATCGTGGGTCACAAGAACCTGCCCATCACAGTGCACTCCTGCACCAATCCCTATGGTTGGAATTGAAATTTCTTCGGATAGAATTCGACCAAGCTCATCGGGAATACACTCAAGGACAATGGCAAAAGCACCGGCTTTTTCAAGAGCCCTGGCCTCTTCCACCATCTTACGCGCAGATTCAATATCACGTCCCTGCACTTTATAGCCGCCAAGCTGAGTTGCCGTTTGCGGGGTCAGTCCAATATGAGCTATCACTGAAATGCCAGCCCGAACCAATGCTGTTACCGTTTCACACACTTCAAGACCGCCTTCGAGCTTCACAGCATCACATCCAGCCTCTTTCAGAAAGCGCCCACCGTTGAGTATGGCATCACGCTTACCGGACTGATAGGAACCAAAGGGCATATCACCAACAACGAACGCTCCAGGAGCACCACGACGTACAGCAGAGGCATGATGAATCATTTCATCCATGGTCACCGGAACCGTTGAATCGTAGCCAAGGACCACCATACCGAGCGAATCACCAACGAGTAGCACGTCCACATCAGCAGCTGTCAGCATGGAAGCCATGGCTGCATCATAGGCTGTGAGCATGGTGATTTTTTCACCTTTTTTCTTCATGCCACGAATAGAGGCTACTGTCTTACGTTTCTGCATAATTAAGACCTCCTAAAAAACGAACATTCATCGTTTCTCAATCTTCCCTGTCAAACAGAGTTGGTTGACGTTTCATACTGTTGGGCAGAGGACGGCCGAAGTGTTCATAGGCATTCATGGTGGCCATACGTCCACGCGGAGTTCTCGTTAAAAACCCGGATTGGATAAGAAAAGGTTCATACACATCTTCGAGTGTATTTTTTTCTTCACATACCACGGTGGCCAGAGTCTCAAGGCCAATAGGGCCACCTTGAAACTTATCAATAATAGACAGCATAATACGCCTGTCCATATCATCGAGACCAAAACGATCCACATTGAGTAACTCGAGCGCCTCATCTGCAACCTTTGCTGTTACCGTGGAATGATTTCCCACCTCGGCAAAATCACGCACTCTTCTCAATAAACGATTGGCGATACGAGGAGTCCCCCGTGATCTGCGACCAAGTTCAAGAGCTCCTTTTGCATCCACCCGCATCCCAAGGATGGCAGCGGAACGAAGGATAATACGAACCAGTTCCTCCGGTTCATAGAGTTCCAGACGCAGAATAACTCCGAACCGATCACGCAGGGGCGGGGTCAGCAGTCCGGTTCGGGTGGTTGCCCCAACCAATGTAAAATGAGGAAGATCCATCTTTACCGATCTGGCCCCAGGCCCCTGGCCGATAATCAGATCAAGTTGAAAATCCTCCATTGCAGGATAGAGTATCTCCTCAACGGCATGATTTAAACGGTGGATTTCGTCAATAAAAAGGACATCACCCTCCTGAAGGCTGGTGAGAATGGCAGCAAGGTCTCCCTGGCGCTCAATCACCGGACCGGAAGTCATCTTGATTCCGGCGCCCATCTCATTGGCAATGATATAGGAAAGTGTTGTCTTGCCAAGACCGGGATACCCGTGAAAAAGCACATGATCAAGTGCTTCTCCCCGCGCTTTTGCAGCACGGATAAAGATATCAAGGCTTTTGCAAAGCTGCTCCTGCCCCACATACTCTTCAAGACTTTTGGGCCTTAGAGCATGATCCGAGCGGAGACGATCCTCCGGAACAGGAGCGGGAGCAACCAGTCGATCGTTTGCCTGTATTTCTTCTTCAAAATTCATGCAAGTGCCCGTAGTCCTTCACGAATAAGCTCTTCAACCTTCATTACCGCAAAGGTCTCATCCCCAATCTGTTTTTTCACACTGCCCAGGGCATCCCGGGCAACAGAATCAGCATAACCGAGATTCACAAGAGCAGACAGGGCATCCATCAATTCTGTATCATTGCCAAGAGTTGTTGTTTCAGAATCTATTGAACGACTGCCTGCTAAGCGAAAATCTCCAACCTTATCCTTCAATTCTACACAGATTCGTTCCGCTGTTTTTTTACCAACCCCTGAAATAGTAGTAAGCCCTTTGATGTTTTCCGTGGCAATCGCCTCACCAAGATCTCCTAGTTGCATTCCTGAAAGAATGGCAAGTGCCAGCTTAGGACCAATTCCGGACACTGTTTTCAGCGTCAGAAACATCTCCTTTTCATCACGTTCAGCAAAACCGAACAGAACAATGGCATCTTCCCGCACATTCGTATGAATGTGGAGAAAAACAGCATTTCCTCTTTCCGGCAAACCAGCCACGCCTTCGCTGGACAAAAAGACCTCATAGCCAACACCACTGACATCAACAACACACCTGTCCGAAGCTATATATTGAACTTTTCCTGTAAGCGATGCGATCATAGTAAGAATACGGTTTCAGGTTTAATTTACGTTTAACAGCAGGTAACTATTCTACAATTACAGCCTTTGATGGTTTGCGTGACAGATGGCAACAGCCAGAGCGTCGGCGGCATCACTACTCGGTTCTGCCGACAAACCAAGCAGAACCTTTACCATCCGCTGCATCTGTCCCTTCTCCGCCTGACCATAACCAACCACGGCCCGTTTAACCTTTTTGGCACTATAATCAGTCACCCCAAGGCCATTCTGAGTTGCGGCAACCACCGCAGCACCACGCGCCTGACCAAGTTTGAGGGCCGAACCAGCATTGCTGGCCATAAAGACATCTTCAACAGCTGCAACTTCCGGGTTATGGAGCTGGATCACCTCATTTATCCCTTCGAAAATTTCATTCAGACGACTGGACAAGGGAAACTTCACCGTTGTTTTGATGACACCGCAGGAGACAAACACAACTTTTCCGTATCCCGCATCGACTATCCCATATCCGGTAATCCGGGAACCGGGATCAATGCCAAGAATACGCTGAATGCGTGGATCACCCTCTATGACAACTGCTCCATAAGATCATCATCAATATCAAAGTTGGCATGAACATTCTGCACGTCATCATGTCCTTCAATGCTATCGAGCAGCCTCAGCAACGATTTCGCCGGTTTCTCATCCGTCAGTTCAATAATGGTCTGAGGAACCATGGTAAGAGACGCTTCAATAAATGTGACTCCACCTTTTTCCAGCCCTTCACGGACCTCATCGAAATCTTCAGGAGCTGTCACCACCTGAAAATGCTCATCTTCTTCCACAACATCGTCGGCACCGGCTTCGAGTGCCAGATCCATCAGAGCCTCTTCACTGGTGGTTGATTTGTCCACCAGGATTATGCCTTTTTTGTCAAACATATAGGCAACGCAGCCGGACTCACCAAGGTTACCACCGCTTTTTGAAAAATAGTGACGGATATCAGCAACCGTTCGATTCCGGTTATCGGTCATGCATTCCACAAGTACGGCTACACCACCTGGCCCATACCCTTCATAGAGGATCTCATCGTAGATTTCCCCCTCAATCTCGCCGGTACCTTTTTTGATGGCACGGGTAATATTATCCTTGGGCATATTCTCAGAACGGGCTGTGGCAATTGCACTGCGAAGGCGTGGATTCCCATCAGGATCGCCGCCGCCCATTCCTGCAGCCACTGTAATCTCTTTGATAAGACGAGTGAAAATTTTTCCACGTTTGGCATCAACTGCCCCTTTCTTGTGCTTAATATTGGCCCATTTAGAATGTCCTGACATATTCCCTTCCTTCTTCTTTGAATAGACTGTAACAACCCTGCAGCACTGCAAGAGAGTTACCGTATTTAAAAACAGTTATTTTATTTACCGCGGAATCCCATGCCGAGCAGAAACACCTCACGGCTCTCTACTCTTGAGCTTTTAGGCTTAACGGTCTTTACCTTTTTAAAAAGCTCGCCCGCTTCCTTTACAAAATCCGGATAATCCTCTCCCTGAAAAGCCTTACAGTAGTAATTTCCATTGGGAAGCAACAATTCGGAGGCAAGCGCAAGTGTTTGCCGCACCAAAAGCATGGATTGCTGATGGTCAGTCCAGCGATTCCCCGTGGTACGAGGCGCAAGATCAGCGATAAGCACCCTGAAGGATGGTCTGATTTTCCGCACCTCTGTTATCATCTCCGGCTTCATAATGCTCTGCCTCAACCATATAATCTCAGAGCCACCGGGACGGGGAGTTGCCAAAACTTCCTGCAGATCAACACCGACCACAACCCCTGTTTCGCCTACAACTTCTGAGGCATACAGTGACCAGCTTCCAGGACAACACCCCAGATCCAAGACTGAGTCACCACGTTTGATAAACTTGTGCTTTTGAAGTGCTTCTTCAAGTTTATACACGGATCGTGCAGGATACTTCTCTTTTTTTGCCTTCTTATAATAAAAGTCTTTTACTTTACGCACAATTACTCAACTTAAGCTGTAGGGAGTCACTTCTCTATCTGGTTCAACACTTTTTAGCGCACTCTGGCACCTTTGACAAGACTGAATCGACGACAGCAGGAATGGCTTGCCAAAACTGCTTGAGAACGTGACCTCTTTGTCCATTTTCCAGAAATTTTGAAACCTTCTTTTTCTCTATCAAAAAGCTAATCCAGATGAAATCTCTTTTACTCGATAAGGATCAACGATTTGCCATGTACACCTTTCTGGAAGCAAAAGGGGTCTAGATCGACGATAAAAGGAAGAGATATACTCCTAAAAATGTCTATCTGCTTCCAGCTAATCGCTGTTTCACCCATTTAATTGCCTGCGTCCGATCACTTACCTCACCCTCAACTTGGGCCTCCTGTAACTCATCAAGAATTCTAGAGAAATTAGGCCCAGGCTCAAGAGAAAATATCTCAATCAGATCTTTTCCAGTGAGAAAACGGGGCCCATGCAGTGCCGGTTCAATATCTTTACTATAGGTTTCAAGAACCTCGCAGAGCAGCACCGCAAGTTCATCCTCCATTGCCTCTGGCTTTAAGGTGCCCTTCCCGGCCAGACTATCGGCCATGGCAAGAAAAAAGAGACCTATTAAGTCGTCTCCTGCCCGTTTTGCCAGTTTCAAACACGCCTTTTTACTCAAGCCTTGGGTGCGACGAACATTACAGAGGTGAAACGGATGCATATGCATGCCGGTTAATGACGCCACTCTATCACGTCTTTCATTTGACCAGCGCAGATTACGGCCCAGCTCCTGCACCATTTTTCGCCCCACCTCATCGTGGTTATAAAAGGTAATACGCCCCCCCTTATCTTCACGGATTTTTCGTGTCACCGGTTTCCCAAGATCGTGCAGAAAAGCACCCCATTTCAACACTTCAGTCATACCCGGCCGTTCCAAATATTCATGGAGCAGTTCTTCACACTCAGGATAGAACATCTCCGGTTTGGCAATAATAGATTCCATATTGCCAAGTGCCGCCAGACTATGGCCAAAGACGTCAAGATGATGTGATTCCGGCTGAGTAAGGCCTACCCCATCCTGCAAAGCAGGAATAACCTGAAACAGCAGTCCCGATTCCGCCATGGCAGAGAAAACCGTGTGGGCTCTGCTCGATTCCATAATCAAATCCATCTCGTAGCTGATTCGTTCGACCGAGACATTGGATAAAAGAGCGACATACTTGGTAATATCGACAAGTGTCTCCTCTTCAAGCATAAATCCAAATCGTGCCCAGAGTCGATACCCGCGTAGCATACGCAAAGGGTCGCTGACAAATGCATCCGGGCAGGCACGTAAAATACCGTTTTCCAGATCCTTTATCCCTCCTAAAGGATCAAGGATTGATAATGTTTCAGCTGAATCCACAAACTCAAGAAAACTGATGCCCATACCATTAAGGGTAAAATCCCGCATGGATAGATCATCTTCAATACTCTTTGCTCCTACCCTAAAACTGGAAAAATCAATAGTCAGTCTCTTCCACACCACCCTGCCGGCATCTTCCTCTGCCGTACCAAGCGGCACAAAAGTTCCACCATTTAGCGCATGAATCAGTAACCTACAGCAGTGCACAGCGTCGCTATCAACCGTGAAATCAAGATCATTGGGTTGTTTTCCAAGCAGCCAGTCTCGAACTGTGCCCCCGACAAGAAACATATCCCGTCCTAGTTCATCGGCCACTGCCGCCAGTGCTGTAAAAAGCTGAGGAGGATAATCAGCTATGTGCATACGCAGTTTAGATACATCATTCACAAGCATTGTCTCTCCTCTTTCTTTTTGAAATTTCATGTTTATACTTATTGACTTAGAAAAGCTTAACACTTAACAAAAAAAAATAGAACTGAAAGGTGTATGGACACTCCAACACAGCGTATGCTCAAAGTCGGCAAGGCCACAATTGGTCTCGTCGCTCTTGATATCTCACTCAACAGGGCACTGGCCGACAAAATTCCCGTCGAAAAGGTTGCTGAATTTCTTTTCAATGAAATAAGTGGCCAAAATTATATTCCTCCAGGCATGATAGAGGAATACAAAGCTGCACTCAAACGGGAATATAGAAAATTGCTAGGTGATGAGGTCGAGGAAGATCAGGACCTTACCATTCGGATTTTCGGGACCGGCTGTATCAGTTGCAACGGGCTGCGTGATGCAGTGATCAATGCCATGATGCAGGCTGGTATTGCAGCTGACATTGACATGATACATGACCCTGATGAGATCGGCAGACATGGCGTTCTGGCAACACCTGCACTGATGATTAACGGAACAGTAAAAATTGCAGGAATCCATCCCACACCTGTTCAGCTCAAGGCATGGCTGCTTGAAGCAGCAGAAGGATAATATGGACGAAACACGGACCAAGCTTGTCCTTGCCCCCATCCGGGGGATCACAGATTGTTATTTCCGCACCCTTTTCCATCGCCATTTCAAGGGATTTGATTCCGCCCTTGCACCCTTTATCAATCCACAGCGTCATTCTTCGTTCCATGCCGGACAGTTAAAAGATATTCTTCCGGCCGCCAACCTGGAACTCAAAGTTACGCCGCAGCTTCTTCACACCGACCCGGAGGATTTCCTCTTTCTTGCAAAGCGCCTGCAGGAACTCGGCTACACAGAAGTGAACTGGAATCTGGGATGCCCTGCTCCCATGGTTGCAAAAAAACAGAGAGGATCCGGGCTTCTGCCCTTTCCTGATAAGATCCTTAGCTTTCTAGATCAGATACTTCCAAAACTTGAGATACAGCTCTCCATCAAGACACGCCTGGGCTACCAAAACCGTGAAGAACTTTTTTATCTTCTGCCACAGCTGGATCAGTATCCCCTATCGGAAATAATCATCCATGGACGTTTGGGGTCACAGATGTACAGGGGAGAAATAGACAGAAGTGGTTTTGAACAGTGTCTGCACCTTAGCAAACATGCCATCGTCTATAATGGGGATATCGTATCAAAGGAAGTATTTACAGAACTGCAACAGCAATTCCCAACGATCAAACGCTGGATGATAGGAAGAGGTGCTCTGGCTAATCCCTTTCTACCAGCAGAGATCAGGGGGAACGTCGTTTCAAATAAACTTGAAGTCCTGCAAAGCTTCCACGATGAACTCTACAGTTGTTATGGCGGACTGCTTGATGGTCCGGCCCATCTTTTAGGAAGAATGAAACAGCTTTGGATTTCCCTGAGTGCTTTCTTTCCACCGGAGCAGAAAACATGGAAAATGATACGGAAATGTAAGACGGAGGAAAAATACAAGGAAATCATGACAGAGCTTTTCAGCCGTTAAACCAGTCGGAAATCTCAGCAGAGTATCCTTTTCTTTATGTTGGCACCACTCAAGCCGACACAATTAATATTGCTTTTCAAGACCTAGCCCTCGATTTTTCTAAAAGCCGTTCAGGTAGAAATCTAAGTAAAAACTCACATTATATGAGTATACAACTTCACCTCAAACGGCTTAAAACTAATCTCTTGTACCAACGGTTGCTTGTTTGTAGGAACAGGAATATTGGCAGAGACATAAGTCCCTATCGTGTTGACACAAATAGTCAATTTCCCACTATCTATTTGCTTCTCTCCACAATGTATTGCAGGATTTCCAGCAGGATCGAATTTATTGTCCGATGTCATTTCCACCGAAACATTCACAAAATCGTCCTCAGCAGTCAGCCATGGTTGAATTTGCTGAATATTGGAGATAACTCTTTCAAAAGCATCCTTACCCTCTTTCGTGGCAACTGCAGCCTGGTATTTATAAAAATATATGCCACGGCTACCATGAATAATGGATAAAAAGGCAAGACTGTTCATCTCCTCAAAAGTTGGCAGCCTAGGCCAACCATGAACTTTCCACTTATCACCGCCAAAAGCCTGGATAATGGAATAGAGTCTTTTCTTACCAACAGTTTTAGCAGCAATTTCCATGGAATCTGAAAGCCATGTCATGGGCATAAAAGGTACAGGGTACTGATCAAGCATAAAATAATCAGCAGCTTGTGTATAATCAGGTATTATTTGCGGCCTGACAATTGCCATCATGGTCGGAATTCCCGGGTATCGTTCTTTCAATAATAAATCAATATCTTTTGCCTTCCATCGTGGAAAAGAATGGATCCCAGGTTCATCATTCACATAGAAGGCAAAGCGACCATTTTCCGGAATAGGCCCTGCCCTATCAAGCATGATTTTGATTTTTTCTACGTCACGTGGCAGAGAAAACGCACAGTGCATATCCAACTCTACGCACCTTTCAACCGCCTCTTTGCTCAGTCCAAGAATACTACTGTTTAAACCACTCTCCTTAAACTGTTGCAGATTGCTCAGACTCCCGCCATAAGCACCTACGGGAAAATAATCAGTACTCAATTTTGCACGATTTTTTCGGCTAACAGTTTGTTTTTGAAACAAATGTGGATTACGTATGAGAAATTGTTGATCAGACGACGGGACTGTCATCTCAAAAGGTGCCAGAGCCGAGGCAGCCATTTCCTCTGTACATGTGAAATGCACTCTAAGATTCTGAAACTTACCAGCTACTCTATGAGTGTTTAAAAGGAACGATTTCCCCCACAATTTAACCTCTGGATAGCTCCTTGGTACGATTGTTTCCCGGTAAAAATCACCTACAAACAAATAATCCTTTCCAGGGGCACAGCTCCTTTGCGATTTACTTTCATGCGCCAGGAAATCTTCCTGTTTAGAAAAATCAGTTAACAGTTGTAAATAACCCTCTTTGAGCTTTGGGTACGAATAGACAAGTATCCCGTCTCCTCCACCGTATGTAACAGCATCAATTGTTTTTTCAAATTCAGCTGCAGAGGTGTTCTCCGCCTGAATAATTGGCCAAACCTGCCTGTCTGTAATCTCAGAAAAATAACCTGTTATGTCTCTTATCCAATCGGGACTCTCCTTAAGCATTTTGTGGTAAACCATGGGAGAGAGGATATCTGCATATCGACTGATCTGTTTTGCATCCTGCCCTAAAAGAAAAGTGACGGCGGCATTCTTTTCACCTTGCATCCATGGAACAAGAAAAACACCCAGCTTGATTTTCTTGCCTGACTCATGCAAATCAATAAGGGTCCTCACTTCACGAACAAAAGAAGTTATCTGCTCTTTTTTCCACAACAACCATTTGGACGCGACGTTTTGATAAATCCATTGAGAACTCTCGGACGAACTTAAGCCCTTGGGAATAGTAACACCCTTTTCAACCTGGAACAGCATAAGGCATCGGTCACAATAGCAACTATCCACAAATGAAACGTCAGGATGTTCCCAGCTACCTGGATAGCGGATAAAATCTAACCACACACCGGATATCCCAGCCTCGCCCCTATAATCCTGCAGCCATTTCTCAAGGAGTTGCAAACGATCCTGCCTCCACTCAAAATGCGTCGGACACACACCTCCATAAGAGCCGGATAAAAGGCTACCATCAGCTGTAACAGGTCTAGAATCAGGATATTTTTCCCAGGCACTTCTTCCACCAAAAGCATTTAATGTAAGGAAGACCTTCAGCTTCTGATCGTGATAGAATTGTATGTTTTCCTTGTTGGGAGCAATAAAAACTGACCTGAGGCCAGGATCTTGAAAAGTTACATTAGCAGGAACACCATAGACACCGATATGTGCGCTATCGGCATAACATATTATTGGCAGGAAGATAAGAAGACAAACTGCACATTCAAAGCGAATACTGGTGAGAAGTCGTCTTGATAAAATTTTAGTTCTCAACATCAATAGATACCAGATGACCATCTCACTTCAGGTGGCCTATAAATATAGTTGGATGTTCACTCTGTGAGTACCTTAATGTGCCACACTAACCCTCAAAACCAATTTAATCCGACCATCGGCGGCGATATATTCAATTACTTCTTTATCAAGTTGTTTCTTCTTTTTTTACACCAAACTCAAAGGCAAATTCATCGTGAACGGTAAATTCGCCTCTATCATGAGGATGCATATTGCTTCAGAATTGAGTTTTCCCCCGCCCCTAGCACCTTTAATGCCGACCAGCTTGCTTCTAAAATCAATTTTTCTATAGAGTTTGCGATGCACTGGCGGAATATTTTAACTTAAAATTTGTGCAGATATTTTTCTAAGTATTGCTAAGTTCATGTATCACACTTTGCATGATATGTACTTTGTATCATAAAACTCCCAGATAGCTTCGGATTCAGGCCAGCAGCAGTTTACGATTTTCCTCGATAGCGGATCCGACAAGCTTGACAGTCGCTTTATGAATATTTTTGATTGACGCCAATTGCTGGAAATGACCAGCCTGCTCTGTTATACGGTCGACAACGTCCCCAGCCCAAGCCATGTTAAGGCCCCCTTGTTTGGCTAGTTCCAGCATCTTTGCGCGCGTGATGTTACACCCCTCTCCACATACGTCCATTTGATGCTCACCGCCAGGCCCCTCGCAAAAGGTCAAGTCGTAGCACGGTGCCAAACGCCAGCAACGGTCACGACCGAGCCGGAAAGAAATATTCTTGCTGTGGTCGTCGTGATTATTGAAAACGACGTTGAACACAGCCCTTTCATAAGCTTTTTGCACCTCACGTTCGTCGCGCGTGAACATGCGTGTGGCACGTAAAAATGTGGTGTAGTCAACCGACGAGGGTAGACGGAAGTTTGCGTGTAAGGCGCCAGCCAAGGTGTGAACGGGTACCCGCATACCGTCTTCCACGTCGAAGCGCGCGATACCAAATGCCGCCAATTTTTTGTCCAGATCGAAGTGGTGCGTGGCTGGCATGTCCAGGCCACAATTGCGTGCGAGTTGCGCATACAAATCTTCCAGCGCGCAGACTTCTTTGTGCTCATTCTGAGCCTGGAACTTGATTATCCACGGCAAACCGCCGGCTATTGGCATCGTGCTCATCGCACTCGTTTGCTCTTCATAGTAAACCAGCACCTTGGGGCGAGCACCGTGGGGAGAGCCACCCATCAAGGCTAACTGACGCAGCGCAATACTATCCTTACCTGCAATAATCGCCTGAACGTCCTTGGCCAGCTCCAGCAGCTTCACATCCTCTTTCTGCGGGACCAGCATATCATCGGGTTCAAAGGACAGGGCCCCCAACGCACGATTGCCGATGAAGGCCAACCGATCCAGAGGCGACATCGTCGCAGGCACCATTCCGTTCTTGCGAAAAAGACGATCCATTAACAGCATTCCCCAACCGTCTGGGAGTGAATCAGCAATCAGACCAGGCAAGTGCTGCAAGTGCTCCGGAAAGCTTCCGTAAGCTTGCTCGCGTAACATCAAATGACGCGGCGACAGTTCCAGACCTTGCCTCAATGCTTCGGGTGAATACTCAAACAGCAACTGGTTACCGTTATCGGCTAGCGTTCCCAGCAGCCAGTGTTCGCCCCATCCGTTATAGTAGACCAAAAGCTTCTTCATTTGACAACCCTTCGCGATGCACGAATTCGCTTGGATTGTTCGGCTTGAGCCATCTGTGCGATAGATTCAACCTCCAACTTGAATAGTTCCTGAAAGTGGTCAGCCAAGCCAAGCGCTAACCCAAGGCGAACGACTGATTCTATCGACGACTGACCTTTATTTTCGATATTCTTGACGGTTCCCACAGACAAGCCCGCACGCACCGCAAGATCCTCCTGGGTGAGCATCTGTGCCAAACGTTGGGCTTTTAAGCGAGCACCTAGCTCCTTGCAGACCTCTTCGTATGTGGCAAACCCTACGTCCAACATGTTATCTCTTAAATTGTTTAAACGACATTAAAAGATAATATCTTACCTATTAAGATAATTTTCGTCAAGTAAAACAACGTTACCAGAGCAAAAGAGTCGACTCTCCACCACCCCCCAACCTTTGTCCTATGCAAATATTCTGCACCATTTGATGTTTCCTTCAAGCGTGCCTACTTATATATTCAAACAGTATACTCAGCTGAATAGCTCTATATACTGTTCACGGAACTCCCACATATATACGGTCCCGGGAACTACCCCATCTGTGTAATTTCTACGTTTGCTTTTTCATATAAACACCTCCAAAGTGCAGCTTAACTGCTCTTAATTTTGTGTCCACTTTTCCCATATCACCTCACTCCTGGCATGGCACAGTTCGGAGTATTTTATTGGGCTAGGGATGCCAGGGAAAGCAGTGCCGAGGTGGACTACCTCGCTGTCCGCCAAGGTAAAATTTATCCGGTTGAGGTGAAGTCAGGCACAGGAAGCAGTCTGCGCAGTCTTCATCTAATGCTGAAAAAATATCTCAACTGTCCAAAGGGATTGGTTCTCTATAGCGGGACTTATAAAAACTTGCCCGAGCAAAAAATAACCTTTTTACCGCTTTACTGTGCGGCCACCATTGGAGATAGAAGACCGACCGTAACTGTGTCCCCTGAACTCCCAGTTATCCACAGATTAAGGATGCAACGTGGTAAAAACAGTTAGCTATTGTGTCCCCCGAACTCGCTCGCGAACGCTGGTGATTTCGGAGCTCAATAGCCGCCTGTGCTTCCCTCTGTCAACGCTTCAGCCACTACATTACTGTAATTGCCGCATGACTCGAGGCTGGTGTGATTTGCTAGACCTTCACCATAAAACTCTTTCAGTCTCTATCCTTTACCGGTTTTAATCGGCGCTTTCGGTCCGCCCCCACGTTCCACACGTCAATAGCCTAAAATACTACCAAGGCAGTATTTATGAACTTTCCGGCCTATTTATATATTTAATACCACCAAGGCAGTATTTTAGGTTGACATTAGCCCCTTAGGTATTTAAATACTGCCTTAGTAGTATTTATTAATTACTATTGGAGGGGCTATGGCAAAAAAAGTAAAACCATTATCAACGCCAATTCAGAAAGGGCCTCTGGAGGCCAAAGAACTGGGAAAATTTGTTCGGGCCAGGCGGACACAGGCCGGAATGGGTATTCACGAGACGGCCGCCTTCTGTGGTGTGGCTGTGGACACTTTGACCAAGATCGAGAAGGCTTTGGGCGATGTAAAGCTATCCAGCGTCTTAAAGGTCTGCCGGATGTTGGGGATAGTTTTGAAAGTAGAACCATGGGATGAGAAATGACGGAACAACTTACCGTATATAGCGATCAAAGGCGTTTAGGTTCAATAACTCTCGACGGTCATAACGATGAATATGGCCTGGTGTATGATCCGGAATGGTTAGAAAAATCAGGTTTCGTGATTTCTCCACATCTAAAACCAGGAGCGCGTACATCGGAGTCGGTCAAGAGGTTTTTGGCCAACCTTTTACCCGAGGGGAAATGGTTGGAAGAGTTGTCGGTTGATCGCCAGATATCGAAGAGCAATATTTTTGGTCTGATTGCTGCCATTGGTTTCGAAACGACCGGTGCTTTGGCTTTCCGTCAAAATGGCGGGAAGGATGGAGAAATCCCCACTTTTTTTCGATCGGTCAGCAGCGAGGAGTTCCAGGATAGGCTGGCCAGACGTCAACAACTATCCATCGCAACTTGGGACGGAACGCCAAGATTGTCGGTGGCAGGTGTCCAAGACAAATTACCGATATTAATCAGGCCCGATGGAGAAATGGGGTTCGGTGAGGGCGATTTGGCGTCGACCCATATCCTCAAGTTTGGGACAAAGCCTGACATGCATCTGGTTGTAAACGAGTTTATCTGTATGGAACTTGCCCGCATGGTAAAACTGCCGGTAGCTCGGGTTTCTCTGGCAAGGCATGGCGAGCCAGTCTTGGTAGTTGAAAGATTTGATCGTCGGTGGTCTGGCGAACGGGTAGAGCGGCTGCACCTGCTCGATGGTTGCCAGATGCTTGATTTGCCACCGACCTACAAATATGAACGCCCATTCGGAAAATCAGGTGAAGGAGCTAAAATCAGGACCGGAGCAAGTCTTCCTGCTCTGTTTGCTGCATGTAAGCTTTGCCGGATTCCGGCACTGGCAATCCGTGACCTATTACATTGGGTTCTCTTTCAGTTATTAATCGGGAACAGCGACGCCCATGGGAAAAATATCTCATTTCATGTGGGACGGAATGGCATTGACGTCGCGCCAGCCTATGATCTGGTGAATGTTGAAATATATGGCGACCAATACGATCGAGATCTGGCTATGGCGGTTGGTGACACTTTTGCGTTTAACGAAATCCATGCTTACCAGCTGGCCGATATGTGCGATGAATGCGGATTGCCACAGAGGCAGGTGGCAACGGCTCTGCAGGCTCTGTGCAACTCGATGGTTAAGGCTGCCGATACTATTGACACGTCAAGCCTATTGATCGGCGAGGAACATGCGTTTGGTCAGGGTCTACTGGGTGCGATAAAAACTAATTGTCAGCGGTTTCTGGAGAAGGCAAAAGAACTGCCAGACGTCCAGTTATAAGTTAACTCTATTGACATGAACACATCAGCCCACTACTCGCAATGAGTGTGGTTAGAGGGGGTACCGGTATCTCTACGCCATGTTATTTACCGCTAGTAAGCCGGAAATGGCTCTATCACCCATCATTTTGCCTGATCGATGGATACATGAAAAAAAAGTGATGACACTGTCGTTCTAGCCATGACTATTCAGCAGGATTATTTTGTTTTTTTTATCCTGACCATCTTGTCCATCCATGTAAAATTTTGCAATTTCTATTCTTTGGAAGACAAAAAGTTACTTTTCAAAACCTGCCCAACTCTTTCCTTAAAGTAGCCTTTTTGATGGTGAAAAGGAGGCTCTAAGCTATGAAAAAACCTACTTTTGTGAATTAACCGACTGATATTCCAATCTATTTCCTGGTCCGACCCCAAGACCTCACGTTGATGCCATTCTGGCAGGAGAGCATAACCCAAAGAAACTTGCCACTTTAAAACATGGGAGAATCAAAGCATCTGTTAGTGTTATTGAGAAATCTTTGGAGGGTAATTATCTCCCTGAACATCTCTTCACTTTGAAGCAGGCTCTGCAGTCATACCGACATTACTGTTTTTTGCATAATAGAAATCCCCAAAGTTGCAATCAGGAATTCCCCACTATTGCAAAGTGAAATTCCCCAGTTTTGCAATGAAAAAGTTGAAGGTTTTGGGACTCGTTAATATCCTGTGAAT